>JAEEGK010006779.1_pt1 | contig 27464 bp, 15 predicted proteins | sample 8958771 | NCBI WGS metagenome assembly JAEEGK01 (sample SAMN16246547, study PRJNA631951) | gut metagenome | biome: gut microbiome; feature: rumen; material: SC-attached | host: Bos | place: Iran: Karaj | collected 2018-10 | reverse complement strand
TATTATTAATTATATTAATATTAATAATATAATATATATAAATTATAAACTGTTTTTAAATTTTAAAATAAAAATTTTTAAATTTGAATATTTATTAAAAATAAAATACTTAATAATTAAATATTAATTCAAAAATTAAAAATAATTTTTTATATTTATAATTTTATAATTTATAAATTATAATTAAATAGAATTTATCATTTATATATTTTATTATATACAACTCCAATATTTATTTTTTAATAAAAAACGAACAAATTAAATGAATTCTTCATAAATTTCATGATTAAAAATAAATATAAAAATTTAAAATAAATTTATTTATAAGAATGAATATAAAATAAAATATAAAATATATATTATTTATTAATCTTATTATAATAATAATAAAAAAATGTCCGAAATAAATCTAAATCCCGGGGATAATGAGCAACAAACAACAAGATCAACAATTTCCCAATCAAAAAGTCAATGTAAAATATTTTATTTAACAAATATTATTATTTAATTAAAAAAATTAAAAAAAATATATAAATAGTAATAAATTCTGAAGTCCATCATTCAAAAATAAAATTAAATAGTAACAATATTTTTGCCTTTCCAGTAAGAAATAAAAATAATTTTTTTAAATAATAGGGTGAAAATTTTAACTTAGATTTTTTTCCTTCAAATGAAGAAGAACCTTTAAACCCAAATGATACATTTTATATACCAAAAAATTCAAATTTAGGTGATTCAAATTTTTTCAGTAATTATGGAGATAAAAGTTTATTTTTTAAATTAAATGATACAATAGATAAACAAGCAGAAGATGATAAAGAAAGTTATTTTACAGTGGATTTAGAATTCGAAAAACAAGTAAATATTTTAACTGATTGTGAAGAAGAAGATGATTTAAATGAAGCAAAATTACTTAATTTAAATAATGATATATCTACTATTTCTTTTCAAAGTAATATGACTATGTTTAGTAATAATCAACATAATATGACTACGCCTATTAATTTTAATAAAAACTTTGAAACTGAAGAAGAAAAACTTAGAAAATTAAGTCAACAAAGTTTTAGTAGTTTATTTGAAAAAAATTTAGAAAATTTCAATAATAATAATAATACTAATAATAATAAAAATAGCTGTTATAACAATACATATCATACTTTTAATCCGGATTTTCAGTCAAATTCTTTTGAAATTTATAATAATTTTTATTTAAATAATAATTATTTATTAAATTTAAATCACAAAAATTATAATAATGCATATAATAATAATAATAATAAAAGATTTAATAATAATAATAATAATAATAATAATAATAATTTTAATAACATAACAATCAATAATAATATAAATAATACAACTAATAATATTAATAACAACTCAAATAATACAAATAATATTAATAATACACATATAAATTTCCAACAAAATTATTATCCATTTAATTCATTTTGTATAAATAAAAAATCAAATATTGATAATACAACTATGTCAAATTATTATCATAATAATACAATGCTTTATTCACATCAATCAATTCCTTTCATAAAAATGATGAAAAAAAATAATAATAGCAATATAAATAATAATAATAGTATTAATATTGATTTTAACACCAAAACAAACGAGAACATGATTGCAATGATTAAAGATCAAACTCGTTCAAAATTTATTCAAAAAAAGATTGAAGAAAAATCACCTCAATTTTTTAAATTATATGAACAAATAAAAAATAATCTTTATGAAATAATAACAGATCCTTCAGGAAATTATGTAATTCAAAAATATGTTGAATATTGTGATAAAAAAATAATAACAAAAATGTTAAAAAATTTAAAAAATAATCTATATGATATAAGTATTAACAAATATGGAACTAGAGCTTTACAAGCTATGTTAAAATATATGACATATACTGATGAAGAAATTAATATTATACTTAATTTCATAAAAGGAAATGTTTATAATTTAATTAAAAATATTAATGGAAATCGTGTGATTCAAAGTGTTTTAGATAATATAAAAAATAAAAAATTATTAAGTGAAATTTATAAAGAGTTAAATGAAAAATTCTTAGAAATTTCTAAATTAAAAGAAGGTGGTTGTGTATTTCCAAAATTATTAAAAAATATAACTGAAAATGATTTAAATATTATATTAAAAACTGTAAAAGAAAATATTGAAAATTTAATTAATGATGAATATGGAAATTTTTTTATTCAAAGATGTATAGATTTAAATAAAGAAAATTTTAATTTATTTTTATTAAATTTTATAAATAAAAATAAATTTATAAATTTATCATGCCAAAAATATTCTTCGAACGTTATTGAAAATTGTTTAAATGAAAATTGTTCAATAAAAAATGATATAATTAATTTAATAATTCAAAAAAATAATGTTAGTTTATTAATTAATGACCGTTTCGGAAATTATATTGTTCAAAAATGTTTGACTGTTATTGAAAATAAAGAACAGTTTAATGTTGTTATTCAACAAATAAAAGATAATATTAAAAATCTTAATAAAACTAATTGTGGAAGAAAGATCTTAGAAAATTTAATGAAAAATTATGGTGAATATTTAAATGATAATATAAATAAAAGTTTTAATAATAATAAACAGAATTATAAAAAAAATAAAAATAATAATCATAAAAAAAATAATAATAAGAATAATAATAATAATAATAAAGATAATAATAAAAATAATAATAATAGTAAAGATAATAGTAAAAATAACGATAATAATAATGTGTAAAATATTACTTTTATCTTAAATTAAAATTAATTGTCTTATTATTTTATAAATTTAAATTAATTTAGTATATATCAACTTTATTATATATATATATTATTTATTATGTGATAAATAATTGATTTATATTCTTGTTAAATTATATTTTTATATAAGTAAAAATATTATATTATATATTATATTTTATATAAAATAACTCTATTAATTAACTTTAATAAATTTATTATTATTATTAATAAATTAGTAATTAATAAAAATATTAAATTAATATTATTTAAATTTTATAATTAAAAATGGATAGCAACATTAACATAGAAGATAATAAAAATCAATTTGCAATTGAAAACAATAATAATAATAATGATATAGATTCTTTAAACGAACCAATTTTAACTACAATTTCTAGAGATTTCAATATAATAATATCAAAAACAAAATTAGCATTATTTCCTTTTGGTGACATTCAAAAAACTCAATCATCAATAGATAAATTAAGAGATTGGGATTTTTGGGGTCCCTTAATATTTTGTTTATTATTAGGTTTAATTCTTAGTATTGGAAGAAGTAATGTAGAATCAAGTGGAATAGTTTTTATATTAATTTTTATAATAGTTTGGATAGGTGGATTAATAATAAGTTTTAATTCACAATTTTTAGGAGCAAATTTAACATGTTTTCAATGTATATGTATTTTAGGATATTGTATGTTTGCTATAGTTTTAGGTGCTTTAATTAATTTATTTTTATCACCAATTTTTCCAACTTTTATATTATTATTAGTTGGTTTTTGTGCTGGAGGATATAGTACATATGCAGCTATAAAGTTTATTGGAGTTTTAGTTAATGAAAATAAAAAATATTTAGCTGGTTATCCAATTGGTTTGTTTTATTTTTTCTTGGCATGGTTTACTGTTGCTAAATAAATATGATTTTTTATATATTTTTTTATTTTTTATTTAATATTATTTAATGAATTTATTTAATAAAATATTATATTAATAAATTTAATTATATTAAAATTATATTATTTTTTATTTATTTTTTCATTATATTTTAATTATATTTACATAAATTTACATTTATAAATTAATATATAATAATATATTATATATTATATATTATATATTATGTTAATTATTATCATCATCTATATCTTCTTCATGAAATATATCTTTTTTTTGTAAATAGTTAAATTTTTCTTCAATTAACTTTGAATTTTCATTACCTTCTGATATTTGTCTTTTCATATCATCTTCATTATTATTATTATTAATATTGTTATTATTATTATTATTATTGCTTTTAAACGTTAATAATTGCTCTTCATTAAATATTATTTGATTATTAGTAGCAGTTTTTTTAATAATATTTTTATTGATATCTTTTTTTAAATTAGAACTACTAATACTAATATTATCATTATAACTTACAGAAGATAATTTTCTCGTCATTTTTACATCATTTTTATTTATTAAATAAGAATTAGTTCTCAGTATAATTGATTGATCATTATTTATTAAATCATCGAGTTTATTATTCATACTATTTTCATCATCTATTTTAGTTAAATTAATAGTAACATCATCAGGATTAATATCATTATTAATTTTAATATTATTGAAAATAATCTCTAAAGAAAATTTCTTTGAAATTTGAAATAAATTACTTATTTCTTTTTTAATATTTAAAAAATTCCATTGATAACTCGAAACTAATTCATTATTATTATTATTAAATTCATTATTATTATTATTAATATTACTTTGCATTGAAATGTCATTATCATCTTTATCTTTTCTATTTTCAATTAAATATTCATCATATAATTTTTTTGTTATTTTACTAATTACAAAATTTTCATTATTTTCATCATTATTATTATTATCATTTTCTTTAATAATATCATTAATAATATTTATAATATCCTTATTAAAATATTTAAATTCATCTTTAGGAAAATAAAAAAATCCAAAAGCAGAATGAGAACTTATTAAAAATTCAATAAAAAAAGTTTCAATTTCTTTCAACATTTTCGGTTCATTAAATTTATATTCTAAATGATTTTCTTTAATACTACTATTAGAATTATTACCATTATTATAATAATTATCAACTACTCCATAAATAACATCAAATTCTTTATAAATTTTATTTCCTTCATTTTCTTGTCTACTTAATTTACTCGTTGAAAAAATATGAATTAAAGCTAATCCTTTTAAAACAGGTAAAAATTTAATCATAAATGTTAATCTAGGATAAGTTGATGTATATTCAAGTTTTACATAATAATCTTGATATTCTATTGAATCAAAACGATTTGAATATTTTTTTGAATACATATCTTTTAAATTCAAAGAATGAAAAATTAATTCATCTAATAATGAATCAAAATTTGAAATATTAAATAATTTTTTTTTTAATAAAGTATTAAATTTAAAAATTATGTTTTTAGAATTCAAATCAAGAATTAAAAAATTTTCGTATTTTAAATTTGTCATAAAAAGTGATTTTTTTTTAAATAAAGAATAAATAATATCTATAAAATGATTTAATAATGGAAGAAATAAAAATGTTTCATATATTTTACCTTTTAATTTATCATTTCCTGTATTAAAATACGTATTAATTGAAACATAATCACTTTTTTCACCAATGAAATTAAAAAAACTTACAGCGAAATAATATAAAAATAAATTAATAATACTATTTTTGCTTAATAAAGAAAATATTCCAATAATAATAATATTACTATTTTTAATGTTTAATATAAAAATTTTTTCATTTGAAATTATTATTTCAGTAATTGTAATATTGTTATTATTAATGTTATCTTTATTTTTTTTATTTAGTAAATTTTTTATAATAGATTTTATTATATCTAATTTATTATTATTATTACTATTATTATTATTATTATTATTCAAATTAAAATTAAATACTAAATTATTTAAATCTTTTGTGAATATTAATAAGTGTTCAATATTAAATTCAAAATTTTTTTTTATTAAATTATTTTCTTCTTCTTTTTGATTTAAATTTATTAAAGTTTCGCTATTATCTTCAAATCCAATTTTTCTATTTTATATAATAAAATAATTAAATTCTTACTTTACATTATTAACATTTTTTTTATTTATTAAATCTTCATTAAATTGTTCTATTAAAATCGAAAGATTATTATTCATTTTTATTTATTTATATTATTTATTAATTTATTTTATAAAAATTATTTTTAATATAATTAAAAATTAAAATTAAAATAAAAATAATGCTTCAAGAATTTTATACAAAAGATTTAGTCGAAACAACAGAAACAGATGATTTATATAATATTATGAATAAAAGAATGTTTTTTTGTAAAAATTTAGAAAATAATCCTGATTCTTTAGGACCACCTGATATATGTTATTTAGTAAAAGAAAATCAAACAAAAAATTTTTTTGGAATGAAAAGTAAAAAAGTATCAAAAATTGGTTCATATCATTATATATATGGATTAGATACATCTAATGTTGCTTTTATAAGTGCTTATATCTCAAAATTTATTCAAAATGTTTATTATAAAAATAATAATCAACATCAACAAAAAAATAATGTTCAATTTAAAGTTACTCAATCTATTTTTTGTGTTTTTGATTATTTTCTTGAAAAAGATTTAAGAATTTTAATAAAATTTCCTGGAGGAGTTAGAAAAATATTTTATATAGATGATAGTCAAGCTATAGAAGCAAATGCTGAAGGATTAAGAACTGTATTTTTATCTTCTGTTCTAAGATCATGGTGCTTTAATCAATATCCTATTCCAAATAATTCTTTGTTTTTAGAAGAAATTAATAATACTGAAACATTCAATTTTCTTACAGATTCAATTAAAATTCTTATAAAAGAAAAATGTGATAGTAATTCAAATAATAATAACAATAATAACAATAATAACAATAATAATAATAATACAATTTCAAATAATAATAATAATAATTTTAATAAATATATAAATTTTTCTATAAAATTAGAATTTCTTTTAAAATATTTTATGAAATATTTAATGAAAACTCGACGATTTAATTTTACAATAATGTACTTTAGTAAACTCACCTCATTTGATTTATATTTTGCAAAATATTCAATAGAACCTTTAAAATTTTTACAACTTTATGAAGATGCTTTAGCATATTTAGCAAATATGTTATCTAATCAAAATAATATTAATGTTTTAAGTTTAGAAATAGAAATTTTAATACAATTAAAAAAATATGAAGATGCTCTTCAAATAGGAAAATATGTTACAAGTTTGAATCCAAGCAATAGTGAAAATTGGATAAATTTAGCTGAATTATATTTAAAATTAAAAAAATATAATAATTGTTTACATGCTTTAAATAATGTTTATTTTTTAAGAGAATTTTCTCAAAATGATTTTAATAAAATGAAAAATAGTGAATGTGTAATTATAAATGAAATTCCAATTCCAAAAGGAAAAAATATTGTTTATGATATTAATAATCCTCAACAATTAAGTTCAATTATTAATTTAAAAATTAATGATATATTAATTCAACAAAAAAATTGTATTGATATTTATTATAATTCTAATCAATTTTTTATGAATGAAAATAGTGATTTTCTATCAAATTGTACAATGAAAATTTTAAATTGTTCTTATTATTTTTTTGATAAATTACAAAAAAAACAATATGAAATTTTATTAGAATTAATAAAAGAAATTAATTTCGATTCTTTTATTGATTTAAAACGAAAAATTTTTTGTGAAAATTTAAATAATAATAACGTAACAACAAATAATAATAATAATATAGGAACAGAAAAAGAACTTTCAGAAAATCAAATTTCATTTTCAAATGAATTAAAAATTTCTATGAATCCTTTTTTAGAATTAATAATAGAAAATTTAATAAACGATTTAAAAATTTTTAGTATTTTCGTAAGTGAAGATGATATGTATCTAACTCAATTAAAAAACAAAGAAGAATTAAGTATAAGTGAAGTAAAATTTTGTATCGCATTTGGAGTATTAAGTGAAAGATTAAAATATAAAAACACAGCAATGACATTTTATACAAAAGCTTTACAATTTAGTTTTAGTAAATTTGTTTTTATGAAAAAAATAAATTTAAATGTTAAAGAAAATAATTTAAAAAGTGCAATTCAATTATTAAGTACTTTATTATCAAGTATAAATCCAATTGAATTTAAATATGTTAATAAAACACCTTTGTGGATAGATAATATTATATTAAAAGTTTTATATGAATTTCAAGCGAATGATATTATTCATTGGGTAAATGAATATGGAAAAAATATTGTAGATTATATTAAAAAAATTATAAATAAATATAAATATTGGATTGAAGTTGGACATGAAATTCATTTAATTAAATAATATAAATAAAATATAAATATTTTTTTTAATATTAAAATATAATTATAAATATATAATGAAAGGAAGAAAAACTTCAGGAAAAAAAGGAGGAAAGAAAAAAAAGAAAGTTGCGGAATATAATTATAAATATCCGAAATTAGATTTTGAAGAACTTAAAAAAGTAAAAATGTTAAATTTTTTAGCAAGAAATAATTCATCTAATGCAGCAACTATTATTGAAGGAAGTGTTCCTATTGATTATAGTTTTCATAAAATTAAAGAAATAATACAAGAAAAACATAAATCTTCTTGTAGTAATTTAAGATTATATATTTTAGAAGGACAAGAAAAAAAATATTTAGATAATGTTTTATGTAGAACGTTTAAAGAATTAGGAATTACTGTTGAAAAATTTACTTTATATTATGAATTTGATCCTTTTGTTCATCCAATGTTTGAAGCGTCTTTAGCTTAATAATTTTTTTTAAAACTTATTATATATTATTATTATTATTATATTATATTTTATTTAAATTTTTTTATGAATTTTATATTAATAATAATAATAATAATGTCTGATAATATGGAAAATATTTTAAATAATTTTGAAAATGAATTTAAAACTAGATTAAAATTTCTTTCAGATAATACAGGAAAGCCAAAAAAAGAAATATTAGAAAAATTTTTAAAATATTTTATTAATAATAATAATAATAATAATAATTATGATAATAATTCAAATTATATAACAAAAAATCAATGGATTAATTTTTTAGATGCATTTGAAATTAATAATGTTTCCGTTCAAAATCAAAATTTAATTTTTGACATTTATGACACAAGCAAAACAGGTAAATTAGATTATAAAAAAATAGTTGAATATTTTACTGAATCGAATAATAATCAAAATATAAATAATAATAATTTAAATGATATTTATAAAAATTTTCCAAAAACAAAATTTAATCCAACTTTAAAAAATTCTAATTCATTAAATAATATTAATTCAACAGTGACAAATAAAATTTTTTTCAACGCAGATCTTACAAAATTAGATAATCGTAATTATAATAATAATATTAATCATAAACGTTATTTTCAAAATATTTATGATTTATTTTCTCAAAAAATAAATACTAATAATGGATTAACTTTTTATTTATTAGCTCAAAAATTAATTGAAAATTCTTTTTATAAAATAATTAATTTCGAATTTTTTGTAAAAAGTTTAAATCAAATAGGATTAAAAATTGATTTAGAAAATTGCGAAGATTTTTTTAGAACATTAGATTATGGTTTCAGTGATCAAGTAAGAATTGATGATTTGCTTTCTGCTTTTAAAGGAAATTTAAGTTATAAAAGATTAAATTTATTAAAAAAATTATTTAATTTATTAATTAATAGTGATAGTAGTAGAAATAATATTGATATAGAAAAATTAAAAAATGTTTTTGACCCTAATAAACATCCTGATATTATAAATGGAATTAAAAATGTAGATGATATTATACATGAATTTTTTTATACTTTTGAAATATGGAAAAAAATTAAAAATATTAAAAATAATTATATTTCTTTTGATGAATTTGTTGATTATTTTTCAGGAATTAGTCCTTCTTATAAAGATGATGAATATTTTGAAAATTATATTTATAATTGTTTTATCTCTAATATCAAAGTATATGATGTTAATAATATTAATAATAATTATGGATTTAGTAGAAATAAAGAAAGAAATCCTTTTAATTACAGTGAAACGAATTATTTTGATAAATATAACAACAACAATAATAATAGTAAAACTCCCTTTTTAACAACTTATAAAGAAAATAATAATTTAGTTGATTATTTAAATAATAATAATAATAATTATCATCATCAAAGAAGCAAATCAAGAGATGATTATTTTAATCCACTTTCATTAGCTCGTTCTTTAAATAATAATTCAAAAATTAATTCAAATACAAAATATAAATATAATCCAATTTTAAATGATTACATAAATAAAGATGGAAGTCCAATTTACATTGAAAATAAAATTACTCAAAATAAAAATATAAATTCTAGAAATCCTTACATTTCAACTCCATATCAAAAAATTAGAAGAAATTATAATGTTATTCTTCCTAATTTAATCAATCCAAATAAAGATAATATTTATAATAGCACTGTTGATTTTAATTCAGCTTTTAATTCATTAAAAAGTATTCTTATTTCAAGAGGAACTTTGGGAATTTTTCATTTAATGAAAATTTTTATGGTTTATGATAAAAATCATTTAGGTATAGTCAATTATGAAATGTTTGATATAATTTGTGGAATATGTAAATTAAATTTATCAAGTGATGAAAAGGTGATAATATTTAAAAAATTTGATGAACAAGAAAGAGGATTAATTAATTATAATGAATTAATTCTTAAATTAATTGATGTTTTAAATCCTAAAAGATTTGGAATAATTCAAAAAATTTATCAAAGTATTCCTACTTGTAATGAAAAAGGACAAATTTCAATAAATGATATTAAAAGATTTTATAAAGGTGAAAATCATCCTGATGTTTTTTCAGGTAAAAAAAATAAAGAACTTATTAATAATAATTTTAATGAAATGATTAATATTTTTAAAGAATATAATGAATCTTTGTATAAAGAAAGTTTTGATTATTTAAATTTAAATGATTTTTTAAATTTTTATAATTTAATTTCATTTAGTGTTTTAGATGATGAATATTTTGAATTTGTATGTAATAATGTTTGGGAATTAAATAATAATAAAATTTATAATGAAAATCAATTTATTAATTCCGGAAAACAAATTCTTAATAAATTAAATAATCCTTATATTAATTCAAATAAATTGTTTTAATATATATATATATTTTATTTATTTATTTATTTTATTATCCGAGTTTGTTACAGAATTAAATGTTGTGGTTAAATTAATAGAAACTTTTTTATCAGCTAAAAAATATTTATTTTTATTAAATTTATTACTTCCATTATTTTCTTTATCTTTACTAAATTCATTTAATTCATCATCTTCAGAAATAACATTAATATTTTTACTATATTTGTTATGTGAAGTATTAACTCCAGCATTATTTCTTAAACAATCTAAATTTATTATATTCATATTATTCTCATTTTTTTTCTTATCCAAACTTATTGAATAATTTCTCAATTCTTTTTTATTCAAAGATAAAACTTTTTCCAAAGATGCCTCCCCCTTTGAATCAATCCCCGGGTCATAATTAGTTGAAATATCTAAACAATTATTATAATGTGATATCATATTATTAATATTATATGAATAGGCATCTATATTCGTGTTGCTTGAAAAAAAATCAATTTTTTTTTCATAGGAACTTTTCTGGGTTGGGGTTAATTCACTGTTTAAATTTTTGATATCATCTAAATAATAATTGTTATATTCAAGATTATTTAGTATAAATTTATTATTTTTCATACTTCGATTTTTTTGATTGTGATGAATTGCATTTTTTGAATTTTCTTTGGATAAATAATTCTTAAATTTTTGATTTAGCACACTTATAAGATTTTTAAAATTATCATCGTTATTAAATAAATTATCTATGCTTTTATTATTTTCTATTTTATTTTGTTCTTCTTTATTATCCTTGTTTGTTAATAAATTTATATTAGACATTGCAGGCTTTTCATAAACTTCAGAACTTCTTTTAGTTGTAATATTTCTGTTTTTAAATTCTAAATTTAAATTACCACAAAATGAACTTGTTACTAATTTTTTTGCTATATAATTTATGACATTTAAAGGCTTTTCTGTTTCTATTAATTTAATATCATCATCTTTATTTAAAATAAATTGCTCCATAGGAAATGGTGTACTTTTATTTTTACTTTTGATATTTCCTTCTTTTATATGATTTTTATAATTTTGATATACTTCTTTTGTATTTATTTCATCATTTGGATTTAAATTATTTATATTAACATTATCATTATAATGAGAAAAAGTTTTATCACAATAATTTTCTGATATTATAATATTATTTACTTTGCTATTAAATTGCTTGTCATATTTTTTTATATAAGCATTTTTATTTGGAGATAAATAATTATTTTTTTTAGTTGTTTCTTTTTTATTTTTGTTTTTACTTGCATTATTTTCATTATTGTTATGATTATGATTGTAATTATGCTTATTTTTACTATTGTCATTTATTGTTTTATAAGAAAATTCATTTTGTTTCAATTTCTTGGTTATGTTATGATTTTCATATGAAAAAATCTTATTTTGTATATTATGTAATGATATATTATTTCTATTTTTCTTATTTTGTTTTTTGTCTTTATTTTCCTCTTTTGATGATATTTCTTTGTTTTGACTATTTTTTTTAATGTATTTTTTATCTTTTATGTTAATAAATTTATTATTTTCCATAATTCTTTGATTGTTAGTTATTGTGTTTTTATTATTTCTTAAACTTGTTTCTTTTTTAGTCTTTTTTAAACTTTTATCATTTATATAATAATTTTCCTCATTTTTTATTTTGCCTAATTCTTTTTCTTTATACTTTTCAAATAAAATTTTATCATTATTATTATTTATGGTTTTTTTATCTGTACTATAACTATTTGGTTTTATATATTTTTTTATTATAATTATATCATTTGATTTTGAATTTATATTTAATTTATCTTTTTTATTTGATTCTATTCTATTTTTTACATCATTACTTTTATTATTTTGTTTCCTTTTTGTATTAGTTGTTGTTTCTTTCATTTCTATTTCACTTTCATCATTAATATCTTTAATATCATTAATATTATTATCATCTTTTTTTTCATTATTATTATTATCACTTTTATTTTGATTATTATTATTATCTTTTTTGATATCATTTATTTCATTTTTTTTTTCTTTTTCATTTTCATTTATTTCATTTTTTTTTTCTTTTTCATTTATATTTTCAGATTTTTCTATATAATTATTAGGATTATTAATATATTCCTCAAATAAATCACTTTCTAAATCGCTTATTGATTTTCCTCCTTCTCTTACAAATTTTTTTAAACTTAAATAGTATATACTAGTCAAAGAACAAAATTTATTTTTTAATAATAATTCTCTACATTCATCAGGGTCAAACCCATAGTTTTTAACAATATTTAATATATTGTCATCTACTGGTATTTTTATATTATCAACAGAAATACCTTTTATTAAATGTGGTTTAACAATATTAAACCAAGGATGTTTTTTTATTGCTTCAATATTAAATCTTTCTTGTGGATTTATTTTTAAAATATGATTTAATATATCTTGAGCTTCTTTACTTAAATAATCTGGTATTTTATATTCATGATTTTTTATCTTTTCAACTATTATATCTTCTTTACTTTCTGTAAATGGTAATGCTCCGCATAGCATTGCATATAATATAATCCCACAAGACCAAATATCTGATGCCTCCCCATCATATTGCAAACCTTCTAACATTTCAGGGGGAGCATAAGAAGGTGTACCACATGCAGTCTGTAAAAAATTATCTTTTGTATAAAAAGTACTTAAGCCAAAATCTGATATTTTTATTTGATTTTTATCATCAAGTAATAAATTTTCGGGTTTTAAATCTCTATGAATTATCCCTTGATTATGTAAATATTCTATTCCGTTTATTATTTGATGAAAAAAAATACATGCTTCTTTTTCGGTTAATCTCCTTTTTTGAACTATATAATCAAATAACTCTCCACCTTTACAATATTCCATCACAAAATATAAATTTGTTTTACTTTCCATTATATCATATAATTGAATTATGTTTTTATGACGAATTTTTTTTAATATTTTAATTTCTTTTCTAAGTCTTTGAATGTCTTGAATATTTTCTAAAAATCTTTTATCAACGATTTTTATAGCACATTTTTCTTTAATATGAATTTGAGTTGCCAATCTAACTTTAGCAAAGGCCCCTTCCCCTAAAGCTTCGCCTAAAAGATATGGACCTTTATTAAGCTTTTTTTTATTATTAACAATTTGAGTCTGAATTTGTTCTTTATTTTTAAAATCTTCATTGCTTTTTTTTATTTCTTTTTTATAATCAAGACTCATTAATTTTTCTTAAATAAAATATAAATAAAATAATTAAATTAAAAAAAAAATAAATCCAAAAAAAAAATAAAAAATAAAACATTTAAAAATTTAAACTAACATTTAAAAATCTTCTAGAAAAAAAAAATCCATTTAAAAAAAAAAAAAATGGCATCAATCCAATTAATAAATCCAAAAGCAGATCGTTTATACAAAAGTCAAGCATTAACAATGAATATAAATGCATCAAAAGGTCTTCAAGAAGTTCTCCGTACAAACATAGGTCCATCAGGTACAAATAAAATGTTAGTAGGTGGAGCAGGTCAAATAAAAATAACAAAAGATGGTAACGTACTTCTCCATGAAATGCAAATAGTCCATCCAACAGCACAAATGATAGCTCGTGCTTCTACAGCTCAAGATGATATTGTTGGTGATGGTACTTCATCAAATGTTCTTTTTATTGGAGAATTAATGAAACAAGCTGATAGACAATTACAAGAAGGTATTCATATTAGTCATGTTGTTGATGGTATTGAATTAGCTAAAAAGGAATCTTTAAAATTTTTAGATACTATTAAATATAAACCTGAAAATATTGATAGAGAATTTTTATTAAATGTTGCTAGAAGTTCTTTAAGAACAAAATTAAATGAAAAATTAGCTGATCAATTAACTGAAATTGTTACTGATGCTGTTTTAACTGTTAAGAAAGATAATAATATTGATTTACATATGGTTGAAATTATGCATATGATACAACAAATGAGTTCTGATTCTAGATTAGTTAAAGGATTAGTACTTGATCATGGTGGAAGACATCCTCAAATGCCAAAAAAATTAGAAAATTGTTATATTTTGAATTGTAATGTTAGTTTAGAATTTGAAAATACTGAAGTACATTCTAAATTTGTTTATTCATCAAGTGAACAAAGAGAAAAATTAATAGCATCTGAGCATAAATATACTGATGATTTATGTATGAAAATAATAGAATTAAAAAGGAAATTATGTGATAGTGAAGAAGGTAAAAAAGCAAATAAACACTTTGTTGTAATTAATCAAAAAGGTATTGATCCACTTTCATTAGATCTCCTAGCAAAAGATGGTATCTTAGCATTACGTCGTGCAAAAAAGCGTAATATGGAAAGAATAATATTAGCATGTGGTGGTAATGGAGTAAATAGTTTTGATGATTTAACAGAAGCAGATTTAGGTTATTGTGATCGTGTATGGGAAGAATCATTAGGAGATGATAAATATACTTTTATAGATGGAGTAAAAAACCCATTTTCATGTACAATATTAGTAAAAGGACCAAATGGTTATTCAATAGCTCAAGTTAAAGATGCAGTTCGTGATGGTTTAAGAGCAGTAAAAAATGTATTTGATGATGATGGAGTATTACCTGGTGCAGCATCATTTGAAATTGCTTGTTCAGATATGTTAAAGGAATATTCTAAAAGTGTAGAAGGTAAAAAAGTTTTTGGTGTTAATGCTTTTAGTGAAGCTCTTCTTATTATTCCTAAAGCTATTTGTGAAAATGCAGGAGTTGATCCACAAGAAGCTATTGTTAATGCTGCTAAAGCTTATAGAGATAATAAGAAATTAATGGGAATTGATTTGAAAAATGAAGGTAAACCTGTTAATCCTATTGATTTAGGTATTTTTGATAATTTCTGTGTTAAGAGAAGCTTTTTAAATATTGGACCTGTTTTAGTTCAACAGTTACTTATGGTTGATGAAATTTTGAGAGCTGGAAGACAAATGGGAGGGAATAAACTTACTCAATAGTTTTAGTGTGTTTGTTTTTTTTTTGTTTTATTAATTAATATGTTTTAAAATTTTTTTTTATTTTTTTTTTGGCTTTTTATTTTTTAATTGTTAAGTTTTAAAAATTTGAAAAAATGGATAATAAAAAAATTAAAGAAATATTAAATAATTTTAATTTGTATTATTAGTTTTATTCTTATCTTTAAATATTTTATTTAATTTTTTTTAGCAGCTTTCTTCTTTTCTTCTTTAGTTTTTCTTTCATTAATTTCAGTCTTTTTTAATTCTATAATAATATTATTAAAATAATAATTTACCTTGAGGAATTGATGTTTTAATTTTAGAAGCTTTCTTTTCATCATCAATTTTTAAAGTATATAAATATTTTGGGCATCTTAATTTGAATTTGGTTCTTCTATTTTTTGTTTTAATAGTAACACTTTTTGCAATTGGTTTAATTTTTGATTTTTCATCTCCTCTTAAGTAAAGTAAAAAAGTTTTGATATCGGCACCTAGATTTTTTGGCTAATTATAAATTAAGAATAATTTTACCATTTATTGTATCTAGAAAATGAAATTAAATAATTTTAATTTATTAAATAATTATTTTATTTTAAAAAATTAAATTAATTAAATTTTTAAAATATTAAATTGATGATATTAAAAAAAAATAACAAATAAAACAAATATAATAAAAAAATAATAATATAAAATAACAGAATAATTAATGTCTGTAGATGAGAAAGAATATGAATTTGAACATGAATTTAAAGATGAAGAAAATAGTCTAAGAAGATTATCTTTCTTTGCTAAACATTCATCTCCAATTATTTATCCAAAAAAAAGAAAAAGCTCAAAAGCAATTGTACCAAAAGATAAATTAGTAAAAATATTATTTAAAGGATTTATTAATAGAATATTTCCAAATCTTTTAGAAGAACCTGATCCACATGTTGAAAAATATTCTATTTTTCAAAATAAATATTTTTTAGAAAAAGCTAAAAAAGTTTTTAGTGAAAAAATAACTAAAAATCCAATTATTCGTTCAAAAAAATATTTTAATGAAGATTTAGAAAATTTAAAAAATAAAGGAATTGAATATATCAAAAAATCTAAAATAAATATTGAAGAAAGTGAAATAGTTTTTGAATTACTTCATAATTTAAATCCATTTTCAGAAAATATAAAAAGAATAAAAAATGATTTTGATTCATATGAAAAATTATTAACGAAATTAATTTATGTATTCAAATATGAATATTATAAAAAAAATAATTTAATTTTTAGATTTGATGACTCATCAGATAAATTTTATTTAATTTTAAAAGGAGAAGTTGACTTTCTTGTTCCAAATGAAGAAATAATAGAATTAACAATTGAAGAATATTTAATTTATTTATTAAGATTAAGAAATAATAATGAAGAATTTTTACTTTCTCAAACTATTCAAAAAAATATTGAAAAATTTAAATTATCTGAAAGAGATTTTGATATGTGGGTTAAAAGAGCTTATTCTACTATTAATGATAGAATTTTAAGACAACAAGAAAAAATGAAAAGATTAGAAGAAGAAAAAGAAAGAAAAGCACTTCAAATGAGAAAAAAAAATAAAGAAGATAAAAATGAAAAAGAAGAAGATGAAGAAAAAGAAAAAGAAAAAGAAAAAGAAAAAAAAGAAGTAGAAAAAATGAAATTTGGTTTATTTAAAAGAAAATTTTTAATAAATGTTCCTCCATTAGAAAATGAAGATGAAATAGAACTTTCAATGAAATTAGAACATGAAATAAAAGAAGCATTTATTCATATTCAAATGTCTTCAGTTTTATTTAAAAAATCTTTATTAGGAATAAAAAATGAAGTAAGCTCAAATGATTATATAAAAAGAATTTTACCAATTCATAAAAATTATGGTGATAGATTAGTAAAAAAATTTGAATTTAAAATATATAAATATTATATTACTAGAACTTTAAATGAAGGAAATTATTTTGGTCAAATTCATGTTGATTCTTCTTATAATAATGATGGAAATAAAAGAGTTCAAACTGTTATTTCTAGTAATAATTGTGATTTATGTTATTTATCTAAAATTGATTATAATGATTTACTTTTAGATACTTTTGAAAAAGGAAGAAAAGAATTACTTTCTTTTCTTTTTAATTTAGGTGTTTTTCAAAATTTAAATTTATCTCTTTTTATGAGAAATTATACTCAATTTTTTGAATATGAAAAAATACCATATAAAGAAGTTTTATTTAAACAAAATACTCCAATTACAAATGAAAATCATTATGTTTATTTTATTTATAAAGGTAGTTTTGATACTATTTCAAAATTAAGTATTAAAGATATGGATATTTTATTAAATAAAACTTCACTTTATTATAAATTAGATAAAAAAGAAACAGAAAAAATAAAGAATTTTAAAGAATATTATAAAAAATATGATATTAAATTTGATACTTTTGGTGAAGGTGATATTATTGGATTAAATGATTGTAATTATAAAAATAGATATATATATAATGTATATTGTAGTTCTACTAATGCTAAAGTTTATAGAGTTCATTATATTTATTTAAGATTAATGATGGGAATGGATAATGTTATTCAAGAAAATTTTCAAGACTTTGAAAATATTAAAATTACTATTTTTTATAAAATGCTTCTTAAACAAAGAGAAGCAAAAGTTAATTTTCTTAAATTTAAAAATCATGATAATATAATATTAAATGAAAATAATAATAATAATTTAGTAAAAGTTAAAATATCTGAAAGATTAAATTCTGCAACTGTAGTATCATCTAATTTTAAAATTAAAAATAAACATATTAAAAAAAGTAATGTTAATAAATTGATGTTGTCAAATAAACTAAAAACAAAACCAATATCATTAAAAATAAAAAAAGATGATTCAAATTCAAATCAAGATTCATTAAATTCAAAAATAAATTCGAATCAAGTCAATAAAACTAATATTTCATCAGAACCTTCATATAAACAAACAGTATATTCTACTTATTCAATGTATAATAATAATATTTCTTCAAAAATGAATAATACATATCAAAATATTAATAATTCAAATAATACAATAAATTCAATATATACAATGACTTCAAAAAATACAATGAATTCAAAAAATACAATTGATTCTTTTAGAATAAAAGCTATAAAAAATCCTATTAAAAGTGTAATTAATTCTAATGATAATATTAAAAAAAGAATTTTTAAAAAAGATGCTGATATATTTAATGAAAAAAATAATTCAAATATTCAAGAACAAAATTTCCAAAATATAATCACATATGAAAAAGAGAAAAATAAAATGGAAAAATTAAAAAATCCACAATTTATTAATCCTTTAATGTATGATAATTTTGATAAAAGTTTTAATACATTAAATTATTTTAAACCTAAAAATTATGATAATAAATCTCCTTTTGTAAAATATTATTTATTACTTAATAATGGGATTATTGAAGCAAGTAAAAGTATTAATAGTAATAATAGTGATAGATATTCAAAAAATCGAAAAACAAGAAATTATTCGTCTTCTATTAAAAAATATATTTTATTTTCAAAATAAAATAAAAGTTTTTTAGTTTTAATAATATATTTAATTTATTTTTTTTTTAATATATTCCAATAATATTTCAATTAAAATTTTTTAAATTATTTAAAAAATAAAAATAAAAATTCTTTTTTGAAAATGTTATGGATATTTAATTTAATAAAATATATTTTAGAAAATTTATGTTTTGCAACAGCATTAGTTTCATTTTTTATATTTTATTTATTAACAGATGAAAAAAGAGAAGATTATATAGAATATACAAGTGTATCAAAATCAGCATTAAATTTATATATGTTTACTTTTTTAATAATACTTTTATTTAATTCTCTCTTTCCAAAAGTAAAATTAAATTTCATATTAAAATATATAAAAATAATAGAATCACAGAAAATAAAAACAGGAATATTATTTTTATTAGGAATTACATATTATGCATCTAATAATAAACCACAATTACTTTCAGGAATGTTTTTATTTGTTTGTGGATTTGCAATGTCAATTATAGAATTACTTTTTGATTGTACTATTCTAAATAATCAAACTTTAACTTCTCATAATTCTTCAGCTGATAATTCAAAAATTCAAAGTAATCAAGTTGAAATTGAAATTAAAAAAGAAACTAATCCTTATAATATTCCAGAAGATTTTTAAATTTTTTTTTTATATTTAAAAATATTAATTAATTTCTTACGTAATTTATTTTTTAAAAATAATAAATAAATTAAAATTATATCTTTTTAAATATTAAATTAAATATTTTATTTATTTTAAATAATGGAATTTGATTTATTACATCCTGATCCTACAATTGAAAATCAAAAACATAAATTAAAAAAATTAGTTCAAAAACCAAATTCATTTTTCTTAGATATTAAATGTAAAAATTGTAAAGGATTAACTCATACTTTTTCAAATGCACAATCAGTTATTAAATGTAAAGAATGTGGTGAAGTTCTTGCAACTCCAACTGGAGGAAAATTAGAATTAAAAGAAGGTGTTCATATTAGAAGAAAAGGAGAATAAATAATATTTAAATTAAAATTTTTTAAAATTGGATTTTTTTAAAGAGAAAATAAATAAATTTTTGGTTTTGTTTTTTTTTTAATTTTTTTTTAGTTTTTTTTTTATTAATTGATATAAATAATTTTAAATATTTAAATAAATTATCTTTTGTAATTTATTTATAAAGTTATTTTTTTTGCTTAAATATCCATTTGGTTTTCAATATTATTTTGGATATTATTATTATTGTTAATATTTTTATTTCTTTTTATTTTTATGATTTTTCTTGGAATTCCTCCATTTTCATTATATTTAAATTCAGTATTCAGTTTTTCAGAAATATTATTATTTTGAAATTCAATTCTATGAGTATGAAGTAAATTAATAAAAAACTTTTTTTCTTTTTCAGTCATTTTCATTAAAAATTCATTTTCCATAATTTCCTTATTTTTACCATAAAATAAAAGAAAACATTCTGAAAATTTTTTAAATTCATCTTTATTCTTTATTTTAGAAATAAGATTCTCATTTAAAAATAATTTATTAATCTCATCTAAATCAAAAGTATCATATTCTTCTTCTTCATATTCATTATTATCATCTTCAAGGTCATCAGATTTAACAAAATATGTTTTCAATAGCATTTTATCTAATTTTTTATTTTTACTTTTCTCTTGAAATGCAATTTGGAAAATTAATGAATAACATAAATCAAAGAATAATATTGAACTTTGTTTATAATAATTTTCATTAATTATATCACATAATAAAAACACATTAAATTTGGCCTGAAGAATATTAAAACGAATATCATTTATAATATAACATTTTGCTTTTGTATAAAATTCTAACAAATTATTATTTGAATTAATAACACTCATTATTATTTGACTATAATTTTTAAATAAAGAAAAAACAAATGAAATTAAACTAAATATTGTATAATAATAATAAAATAAATTAGGTTCTGAAATTGAATTTAATATCTTATTGAAAACAAAAACTGAAGAATTATAAATAAAATCTTCTGATAATGAATCATTTGAATAAACTAAACATTGTAATAAAATACAAATTTTAATTACACTTGGTTCTTCATTAACTTTATATTGAAATTGTAAAATTTTTAATAATAAGTCTTGAAGATATTTACTTTGAGTTTCTTTTGATTCTTTTTCAATTATTAAATTTAATAGATTATATATTTCATTTGAAACATAATTATTTTTTTTAACATAACTTGGAATATATTTTAAATTTTCATAAATTTGGTTTTTTTGTGGAAGATTAATATTTTGATTTAAGAATAAGTATAAAATTTCAAAAATTTGATCATCAAAATCATTCTTTTCAACATAATTTAATAATCCAATTATATTATTCAAAAAAACATTTAAAGCATCATTAATAAAGTTTATCAATGTTGAATTATATATTGTATTTTTAAACATTTTAATTAATAAATTAAAACAATCTGATATTACTTTTTGTGAAGGATTATTATCATTAAATACTTTATTTACTCTTTTTGTAATTGCATTAAATAAATTAAATAAAAGATCTTGATTATTTTCTAAAACACAATTATCTAATCCATTAATAAAAAAATCAATATATTCTTCATAATCATTAATAATTATTTTATTTATTAAATCATTTGAAATTTCATTTATCAACTTTTTTAAATTTCCTTTAAACTTTTCATCACTTATTATATTTATTTCTTTTATCATTAAACATAATTTAATTGATGAATTCTTTCTTATTGGAACTGAAATACAATTTAAATTATTATAAATATATGATAAACATTTGACATAAATTTCTTGATTATAAATAATAATATTATTAAAATAAAATAAAAAATTAATAACTTGATAAACAATAATTTCAGAATAAGGAATATTTTCATTATATGAAAAACTTAATATTTTATCAATATTATTCATAATATAATCATTAATATTTAATAAATTTGGTCTAATATGAGCAAGTTGAATTATTAAATAAAATCCATTGTAACTTTTGTTAGATTCAATTAACTTTAATGACAAATTACAAATTTGTTCAAAAAGAAAAGGATAAATATCACATAATTCTTTTATTAAAAGTAGAGAATATGAAAATATTGATTTATCAAAAGTAATTTTATTTGAATTATCATTTGACTCTTTATCTTTTTCCAAATCATACTCTTTTATTAAATCAAATGATTCAATTTTGGATAATTCAATATCAATAAAAATTAATAATATTTTTTGAATAAAATCAAATGCACTATCTTTAAAAAATATTAATATTTCATTTTTTCTTTGTTTAAGTACTATTAAAATAAATATTAAAATAACTTTTATATATTGAAGAAAAACATCTCTATTTTCCTCAAGTCCTAAATTTTTTAATTTATCTTTTATATTTTCACAATTAATACAATTATTTAAATATATGAGAAAGAATTTAAATAATTCTATCAAATTAGGAAATGAATATGGATCAATTTGAAAAATTATTATTAAAAATTTTAGTACTTTTCTTTTGAATTTATTAACAATAATTGTTAAATTTAGATTTTCGTTTTTGATTTGTAAATCAATATTTTGTAAAATACTTAAATTTGATTTAATAAGAAGTGAAAAGTAATTATTTTCATTTTGATAAATTTCATAAAAAAAATTGTATTTTATACCTAAATTAGTTAATTCTAATAAACTGATATATAAATTAATATTATCAATAAATGATTCTTTATTATAATCTTTTAAATTATTAATTATAAAATTTAAAATTCCTTCTAATATATTTTGAAGTGATATTATCTTTTTTTTATTAAAATTAATTTTCTTATTTTTCATAAATAATTTTAAAATTTGAATTATTTCACTAAACTTTTTTAAAGTTAAGTTTTCCAAATTATTAATATCTATAAAAAATTGTTCTATAATTTTATCAGATTGTTTTCCATTTAATTGATAAATTAAAATTTGAAAAGTATCAAGAATAATTTGAAATAATTTTTGAGTTGAACAAAAATTTGACCTTAAAATAAAATCATATATATTCAAATTTAGCTCATATATTATTTTATAATCTTTGTAATTTTTTTCATATTTAAAGAAAGAATGTACTAAATTTTTAACGTAGAGTAATATTTGTAATTTTTCTTTATCTTTTAAATCTTCATTTTGGATAAAATGAAATAAAACATATTTAACCATATTCAATAAGACTTGATAATCTTCAATTTCTAAAAATTTTTGAAAAATCTCAATAGTCTTTTCATTAGGTTTTAAATTGGATTTAATAACATGAAATTTGAGAAAATTATTAAATTCATTTTCAGTAAACTGAATAGTATTTGACATTAGTAAAATTTTATTAAAATATAAAATTAATATTATATATAGGAAAATATTTAGAATATTATTTTCAAAAACATAAAATAAATTTAAAATAAAAAACTAACTTTTCATAATTTAACAAAAAAGAAAAAAAAAACCATCATAAAAACTCAATTAATGTTTACTATAATAAATAGGAAACTTTTTAACAAATTTCAAAACATCATTTTTCAATAAAGGAATTTCTTTATCATTTTTAATATATTGCATAAATTGTTTCCCATGAAAATAAGCATATTTTTGGCAAATTTTAGTACCTCTCATTAAAAATCTTCCAATATCATCAATATCTTTTTCTCTAATTCCTCTATAAGTTAAATCATAAAGTCCTAATAAAACACCTTCTGGATTTTTTAAATTACTATCACCAACAATTGAATTTTTATTAATATAAATATTAACTAATTCTAAAGTTTTTTTTAATTGAGTTCCATTTATTCCAAATGGTTTACAATCCCATAAAATTAAATGTGTATCTGTTCCATTTGAAGAAAGTCTATTCCCTTCTTTTAATAAAAATTCTGATAATGATTTTGAATTTTTTATTACTTCTTTTGAAAAATATTTATAATGATTTGATTTTATTTCTAACATTTGATTTGATATAATTGATAATACATTTTTATTTGTTAAATATTGTTTTTTTGTCATTAAATTATTTATTTGATTTTTTAAAATATTGTTTTTTTTTTTAGTATAAATAATTCCACTTTTTAAAATATTACTATTAATTGTTACTATATCACAATATTTAAAAGGATTTTTTAATAAATTTGAACTTATTAAACCATAATTTTGTGAAATATCACACATTAATAAACAATTTAATTTTTTCGATATTTTTTTAAAATATTCATAATCCCAATCTCTTGGATAAGAATTTCCTCCAATAAAAATTAAATTAGGTTTAAATTTCTTTGCTTGTTTATATAATTTTTCCATATCAACAATTCCCATTTGAGGTTCAATTTCATATAATTTATTATTTAAAACATTATCTTTTATTTGTTCAAAACCAAAAATATTATTTCCTCCATGATAATAATTTAAAGACATTATTTTACCATTTTTTCCAATATATGAAATCATTGTTAATAAATTCACATTTTGAGTATTTTCTTTTAATTTAATTTCCCAATTATTAGAATTTAAATCAAATGCATTTAAGGATCTTCTAATTGCATTATTTTCTAATTCTGAATTTTCTTTACTTAATGAATTTGTTATTATTTTATTTAATCTTGTTAATATTGATATTCCTGGATAATTTTCATTTGGGATTAATGTTATTCCATCTATTTGTTTTGTTTTATTTTTATTTATAAATTTTATTAATTCAGGGTTGTTTATTATTTTATTTGTTGTTGAAAGATAAAATTTGGGGATTGAAGAAATAAATGATAATGATTTTATATTTAGAAATTTAGTTAACATTTACTATATACAAAAAATATTTTAATTTTTGGTGTTAAATTAATTATTATTTTTAATTTTTTTTGATTTAAATGAATATATTATTATATTATTTATTCATTTATGTAATTATATAATTCCATTTGTTTTAAGAATGTCTCATTTTGATCTATGAATTTATTATAATTTTCTCTCCATTTATTTATTTTTGTTTTTTCAAAATGAATTAATTGTTCTAAAGAAGGAAATTTAAAATAACCATTTCTTTCAAATTCATCGAATCCATTTTTATAATAATCACATACTGCGTAATTTAAATTAATAAATTGGAAATTATAATAATCTAAAATGCCTTGTTTAATTTGGTTTTTAAATTTTTCATCTAAAAACAAACTTTGTTTTGAAAAAGAATTCAAATTAATTAATTCTGATAACATTTTATTTATAAAAATATATTTTGGTTTTTTATTATAATACTTAGCATATTTTTCAATAAAATTACTGAAAATTTTAGTATTATATAAATATTTGTGGAAGTTTTTGTAATTTTTTTTAAAAGATTCTAAATCAAAAAAAGAAGTCATTTTTACTATTTCTCCTTCTCCTTGAAATAATTTTTCTGCTTTATTAAAATTAATATATTTATTTAAATCTTTCATTAAAAGAAGAAAAGTTTTAAAGAAAATAGAACATATTTTTAAGTTCAGGTAAATGTTCGAATTTATTTTAGTACATATATTATTATTAAACATTTCTCCCAAATCTGTTAATTCAAAATCCATTTCAGTATTAATTTCTAATTTTTCTGCTAATGTTTCATATAATTTACTTTTTAATTCATTTATAATTAATTTATCATCAATTGAAGGAATTTTATTTTGAGGATATTTAAAAAATTTTTTTTTAACTAAAGAATAAATAATAACATCACTTTCAATATTATATATTTTAATATTATTAGGAACACCAATTATTGAACAAGGTAAATTAATTAAAAATTCATCATTTAATGTAATATATGAGAATATGTTAAATTCACTTTTATTTAAAGGATATGTAATTGTTAAAAGTGATTGAATACAATAATTTATTTCTTTGTAATCATCAAATATTAATATTATTTTAAATTCTAATAACAATCCTGTATATATTTTTAATAAATCTTCAATATAAAATTTATCTAAAATAATTGAGAGATTATAATCTTTTAAAGGAAGAATATTATTAATTTTTTCTGGAATATCAATATGAAATTTAAAAAAAGTTCTATTATACTTATTATCAATATTAGAAATACATAAACTTTTCCTATAATTAATATCAAAATATAAAGAATTTAATAAAAAAGAAATATAAAAATCTAAAATACTACATTCAGAAACTTCATTATCATCAAAATTAACTTTTTTTTCAAATTTTTTACCTTTAAAATTACTAAAATAATCAATTATAATATCATTAAATTTAGTTAAAATTTCTTTATGACATTCATAAATATCAAAAGGAGAAACTAAAACAATTCCAGTATAAACACTAACATTTTCTTTACTATTTAATTCTAAAATTCCTGCAATTTTTAAACAAGTAATATGTTTTAAATTACTCTTTGAATATAAAGAAAAAGATATAAAATTATTATTTGTATTGTTTAATTCATTTATATTATTTAAATTAATAAATCCATTTGGAAATGCCATTTGAATAATTTGTTGATAAAAATTTAAATCATGTTGATATGGAATAAATGATGATTGATAATTTTCATTTATTTCTCCATTAATAGTTAAATAATTTTCTTTTATATAATCTAAAGTTTGACTTTTTAAACTTATTAATTTTAATGAAGGAACACTTATTATTAGAATATTTTCTATTAATGGAACTTTTTTCATTAAATTCATTTTTAATTTTTACATTATTTAATTTATTATTTAATATTTTTGAACATTTAAAATTTTATTTTTTAATTATATTGTTTATATTTTAAAATTGAAATATTATCAATTTTGTATAATATAAATCATTGGGGATTGGGGATTGGGCCCAATCCCCAATCCCCAATCCCCAATCCCCATCCCCAATCCCCAA
>JAEEGK010006777.1_pt1 | contig 27473 bp, 9 predicted proteins | sample 8958771 | NCBI WGS metagenome assembly JAEEGK01 (sample SAMN16246547, study PRJNA631951) | gut metagenome | biome: gut microbiome; feature: rumen; material: SC-attached | host: Bos | place: Iran: Karaj | collected 2018-10 | reverse complement strand
GAGACCTTTACTGTCCGCAAGATCACGAACGGCGTCGGAGTGGAGCGCATCTTCCCCATTGCCAGCCCGTTCATCGAGCAGATCGACGTCAACAAGCACGGTGCTGTGCGCCGCGCCCGTATCTTCTATCTGCGCGATCTCACCGGTAAAAAAGCCCGTATCAAGGAGAAAAAGATGCGCGTCAAGGAGTAACCTCCCTCCCGCATCCCCTTGCCGATACACCTGGTCTGAAGGAGGCGCCGCCCGCGGCGCCTCCTTCTTTTTTTTTCTCCCCACCTCCTTCCCTAATCAAACTAGCCAAACTAGCTACTGCAAACAAACACCTTGTGCCAGTTGTTAACACGTACCAACACCGTACCAACACCGTACCAACACCGTACCAACACCGTACCAACTCCTACCATGGTAAGAGATGACAAGGTGTTGGCTGGTGTTTGATATAGACGTGTCGTGCACGATGTATATTTGTTTTGGGTGGCTTTCCGGCCGGTCGTTTCAGGGGGTAAGGCGTTGTGAGGGAAAATGTTGTTAAATGTTAAAAATTGCCTTTCGCCAAAAAAAAAATCGTCCGAAATAGAAAAAAAATGTATCTTTGCAAAATGGTGCGTAGTATATACTGACGTATAATACGCGTATAATATATTAATAACAAGCGAGATGTATTTATATCTTCGCTTGCGTAATGAGCATAAGAAAGAAAATGAAACGTTTCACGACAATGTGGAAGAAGATAAAGTAGTACTGATATGAGATGATAGACAGGATAGCGGAAATGGTAAAACAAGACTTTTAGACTTTTAGACCCTTTTGACCTTTTAGACCCGAAGAAAGAAAACAATAATAACAAAGTCAGAAGTAAAAATGGAAAAAACAGCAACAACAAAGAAACAAACGAGACGGGCACCGGCGAAGACTCCGAAGGTGGCTCCGCGGAAGAAGTTCCGGTATCTGAAGAGATATGTGGAATTGGTACCAGATCCTTGGGAATTAGGAATAGAAAAATAAGTATGGATAGATATCTGCTTGATACACATGTTCTTGTTGGACTATTGTCAGGTAATCAAGACAAGATTCCTGATACAGTACGAGAGGATATAGAATGCTTCCGAGGGAGTTATTTTGTGTCGGTTGCGTCGTTTGTTGAGATTGTGGAAAAGCAGAACAAGAAGAAAACCATTATTGTTTCAGGTACGACGGAAGAGTGGCGATTGCTGTTGTCACAGTGGAACATAGGTGTGCTGGATGTAACGTATGAAGTGGTGAATCGCTTTGAGACAGAGGGCATTCCTGAAAGTCAGTTGATGCAGCATAAGGATCCGTTTGACAGGCTTATCATTGCCACTGCGCTTGTCCATAAAATGACACTCATCAGTGCCGACCGCAAGTTCCCATGGTGGCAGAGGTATCGCAAACTAAAGTTGCTTTATATTGAATAAAAAAAGACCCTATAGACTTTTAGACTTTTTGACCCTTTAGACTTTTTGACCCTTTGACTTTACGACTCTATGACTCTATAACTTTATAACCCAAAGAAAGAAATAAAAATAACAAATCATTAATTAATTCATTTATTAACCAAAAATCACAACATTATGCAAAAGTTTCTACGAACTTTGACCCTTGTGGCACTGTTATTTGTGCCGTGGGTCGCGCAGGGACAGAATGCTGCCAAGGTGAGCGAGTACGACGTCAGCGTCGCCAACGCCACCTACACCACCATTTATAATAATGGTGGCACGGCAGTCAACATGTCCACAGGAACGGGCACTGCCCAGCTGCAGTTTGCGATGCCGTTTGGTGAGAGCCCCATTGCCAGTGGCAGCAATGTCACTGTCAACGCCAACGGCAGCATCCAGTTCGGCGACGGCCAGATCGTCGCCCCGCTGATGCTGTCCTCCGGCGCTTTCTCCGGCGGTACGGTCCTCGTGCAGAGTACCACCACATCCTTTGTGGTGGAATGCCGCAAGGCCCGCACCGGCAGCAACAGCCTCAGTTTCCAGGTTGCCCTCTTCCCCAATGGCGACATTGAGTTCCGTTACGGTCCCATGACCCTCAACGGCAACACCAGTGTCATCATGGGTATGAAGAATGGCGACGACATCTACCGTGTCGGTACCACCCCCGACAACCGGTGGGACACCGTAGTGCGCGCCACCAGTGGCTGGACCGCGCGTACCCTCTCCTCCGCCTACTACTACAGCAGCACCCATCCGGCCTACAGCACCGCTACCGGCCAGGGTGTTGTTTACACCTTCACTCAGCCTGCCTGCGTGAAGCCTTCGGGTGTCACTGTGGCCAATCCTACTTTCTGGGACAGCCTCTTTGTCTCGTGGGAAGCCTATGCTGGCGCTACCAAGTATGAGGTCTATGTCACCGATGCCACCGCCGAGCCCACCGAGGCCACCAGCGGCATCATCGTCACCTCTACCACTGCTCATGTCGTGATGACTGCTGGCGAGATTACCGGCTATCATGTCGGCGGTCTGCAGGGTGAAACCACCTATCGTGTCTATGTGCGCAAGTATTGCGGCGATATCAAGTCGGGCTGGGCCAAATACAATGGCACCCGCACCACTCTGGCATCTTGCCCCGCACCTACTGCAAGTCATTTCGCATTAAATGCTGGTGTGATTACATGGCCTACGTTGGCTGCCAATCGTCCCAACATTACCTCTCTCGACTTCTACTACAGCACCAGTAACACTGCTCCTGTTGCTACGGATGATCCGTCGATTTCCAATGTGGCTGTCGCCACAGCGAGTGTTGACCTGAATACTCAGGAAGGGATCGAAGGAGCTACCACTTATTATGTGTGGGTGCGTGGCCATTGCACCGTCGATGGCGGCAACATCACCGACTGGGTCAGTTTGGGTAGCTTCACTACCCCCTGCGTTGCCATCACCGTCACCAATGGAAACCCCTATGTTGAGGGTTTTGAGGACTATGAAGGTACAACCTATAGCAATAATGGTGTTGTCCCCAATTGTTGGGAAAGCTATACCACTGGTTCTATTTATCCTCATGTCATTGGAAGTGGCTCCTATTGGTACAAACATAATGGAACGAAGGCATTGACGTTTTATGGTAGCGGTTATTGCTATGCTACGTTGCCGGAGTTTTCTAATGCTCTCAGTGGTTTGCAAATCTCTTTCTGGTATCAGACAGAGTCTGCCAGTAATGGAACTCTAACCCTTGGCTATATTACTGCAGAGGATAACAATATGAACACTTTTACTGAGATCCAGTCTTTCCCCAATCATCAGAATAGTATGACTGAGATTGATGGTCTGAGTTTGGCTAGTGTTCCTGCTACCGCAACCCGTCTTGTTTTCCGCTGGTATTATAGCAGCCAGTGGAGTTGTTGTATTGACGACGTGGTTGTGAGTATAATCCCCACTTGTCCGCAGCCCAAGAACTTAGCGGTTACTCCCGCAGGTGTTGCCACCTGGTTGGCCAGCGCTAATGCCACCAGCTACGATCTGGCTTGGAACACCACCGGTGTTGAGCCTACGGCAGCCAGCGAAAGCGGCATCGACGGGACCACCTTCACTATCCCCGCCGACCAGCTCGGTAGCAACACCACCTACTATGTGTGGCTCCGCTCCCACTGCTCGGCCACCAGCGAGGTGACCGACTGGGTCGGCCCCGTGGAGTTCACCACTCCCTGCATGGCTATCGCCGTCAATGCTGCCAACCCTTACAGTGTCGACTTCAAGCAGAGCACTATGCCCGACTGCTGGAGCCAGACCACTGATGGCGATTACGATTGGAATTTCAGCACCACAAATGGTGCCAACTACTACAGTTCCAGCTACAATTATGACTATCCCTCCAGCAACAAATTAGTATCGCCTCTTTTCAATCTTGGCAATGGGATTTATTGGCTGAACTTCTCCGGACAGTTGCGTACCTATAATGGCACTGCATCATTAACAGTATACTATCGTACCAGTGCTGATGGAGGATGGACAGAATTAGATGCCGCTTACCAAAGTGTTTCTGGCAGTTATTCTGCCACAACATCTAATGTTAACGTAGAGGGCATTGCCTTGCCTGAAGGTACCGTACAACTGGCCTTTGAGAGCAGTTTATATAGGTATTCTACTACCTACGCCTACCTCTACGACATGAGCATCGTGAAGGCTCCTAGCTGCATCAAGCCCAGCAACCTGACTAATGTACCTGGCACGGGTGCCACTGGTGCTACCACTGCTGAGTTGAACTGGACGGAGAACAGCCCCACCGCTGCCACCCAGTGGGAAGTGCGTTACGCTCCTGCCGGCATCGATATCGACACCTTTGGTGTTTCCGTCGTGGCTAATGCCAAGCCCTACACCCTCACCAACCTCGACATGGCTACCACCTACAACTGGAAGGTTCGCAGTCTCTGTTCCACCGAGGATGTTTCCGACTGGAGTGATGTGAGCAGCTTCACGACTGGTTGCATCAGCGGCGGTGATATCTCGTTGGGTGAACATACAACAGCATCTAATTATTTACCCGCCTATAGAAACTACGATTATTCCTTCACTGAGCAGATATTTACTTCTGAGGAGTTAGGAGGTGGAACTACAATTGAAGGCCTCTCGTATTATGTGACTACTGACGGTAAGTTAGATATGACGGTTGCTATTTATTTGGCTGAGACGGAAAAAACGTCTTTCAGTAATAATAGTGACTTTGTTTCCACAGACGGGATGACTTTGGTCTATTCGGGTAATATGCCTTGTGGAACGAGCGGTTGGCATCAGATTGATTTTACCACGGACTTTGAATATAGTGGTAATAATAATCTGATTGTTGTTGTTGATAACAATACAGGTGCTTGGGGAAATTATCCTACATTTGGTGTAATCTCAACTGGTACAACCAAACAATCGATTTATGCATATCAAGATAATACGGATATTACTGCATCCAATGTTTCGTCTGTTTCCTCATATAATAGAAATGTTTTAACTGTAAAGAATAATTTCAAATTTATCTCTCCCTGCGACCAGGGCGATTGTGTGCCTCCCACCGTGGCTATCACCGTTGGTCCTGATGACAACAATGCCAAGGCTGACCTGACCTTCAGTGGCGACGAGACCGGGTTTGGCTACATCTGTGTCACTCAGGGTACCACTCCCAATATCGCCAACGGTGTCACCGTAACGGGCAACACCGCCACCATCACCCCGCTGGTGCCTGAGACCGCCTACGACCTCTATGTCTACAGCGTCTGCACGGGTGTCGAGAACCCCCGCATGGTGCGCTACGGCTTCACCACGCCCTTCGTGCCCACCTGCAAGCCGCAGGTCAACTTCGACACCAACGACGTGACCTTCACCGGCGCCACTGTTGTCTGGCAGCAGGAAGACCCCAACCAGGTGCCTGAGAGTTGGATGCTCCGCTGGGCCACCGAGGACTTCACCCCCGAAGACCTGGGTGCCACCTACAACTCGGAGACCATCACTGGCGCTGCCACCGGCAGTTTCACTTTCAGCGGTCTGCACAATGGTGACCATATATATATGTATACGAAGGCAGTCTGCGGCGCCAACGATGCCAGCGTCGTCTGGAGCGGCTACGACTTCCAGATTCCCGTTATCGCGGCTCCCACGGCGCTCGCCAGTTGGCACACCACCAACATCAGCGACAGCTTGCGTTGGACCGAAGCTACCGCCGGTATCAACAGTTGGACTGTGGCCTACGCCACCGCCGACTTCGATCCCACGGATCCCACCGCCGTGTATGAGACCCTCGCTGCCACCAATGACAGCGTGAAGCTCAGCGGCCTTGAGCCCTATACCACCTACTACGTCTATGTCCGCGCCAATGCCGGTGACGAGCACAGTGACTGGAGTGCCAAGCACACCTTCACCACCCTCTGCCCGGAACCGACAGACGAGTACATCATGACCACGGGCACTTCTACGCTGGTTTCTGACCGCGCTATGATTTATGACAATGGCGGTCCTGACGGTAATTATACTAACAGCTTCGATGGAACCGTTGTTATCATACCTGCCACTCCTGGCGCCATGATGAAACTGAGCGGTACCTATGGCACCGAAGGCAGTTCCACTATCTGGGATTACCTCACTGTGTACAATGGCACCAGTGCTACTCCGGCTAACCGCTTGAGTGCAGAGCGTGTGGGTGGTGGCACCGACGGCGAGGTTCCGGAGTTTGTTTCCTCCGACCCGACTGGCGCTTTGACCCTCACCTTCCACTCTGATAACTCTACCAACAACTGGGGCTTCGAACTGCTCGCCAGCGTTGCCCCTTGCAACACCTCTGTCACCTGCTTTGCACCAGTGATGCGTCCCTCCAGCATCGACAGCACCAACAATGTGATGCTACGCTGGAGTGCCAACACCAGCCTGGAGCCTGTGGTGAACAACTACCGCGTCTCCTACAGCGACCGTGAGTTCGATCCTACCCTGGCGGGTGCCGCCATCGCCACCTTCGAGGTGAACGGCAAAGACAGCCTCGCCTTCGATGGCAGCCTCTTCGCTGGCGACAAGGACTACTACTTCGCCGTGCAGACCAATTGTGGCACCGAGGGTAGCAAATGGGTCATGACGACCATCCACACCTATCCCGATGTCTATACCCCGACCAACCTTGTGGCCTCCACTCCTGCTGGCAGCAGCAACAAGGTCTCCCTGACCTGGACGGACAAGAACCCCGCCAGCTTCAACGTGAACAAGTGGGATGTTGTCTATGGCGACACCATGACCGCCACCCCGACCGAGGTCACCAGCACGACCTATGTTGTCGAAGGCCTGAATCACTCCACCACCTACGCCTTCTATGTCCGCGCCAAGAGGGGCGACAAGGTGTCGTTCTGGAGCGAAGTGGCCTACGGCCGCACCGGCTGCGCCGCTTGGAACACCGAAGAGCTGCCCATCGTGGAGAACTTCGACACCTATGATAACAACGCTATCCCCGCTTGCTGGGATACCCTCCGCGGCAGCGGCAGCTACCCCAATGTGTATAATCACCAGCTTCGCTTTGGTGGCGCTTATACTGGCAACTATGCCATCCTGCCCGAACTGGCCAGCACCGTCGATGTCAGCAACTTGACCCTCGACTTCTCGGCTCAGGGCGGCAGCGGCTATACCGTCTATGTGGGCGTCATGACAGACCCCAACGATAAGAGCACCTTCGACACTGTGGCCACCATCAACACCACCAGCAGCATGACGGAATACACCGTTTCGCTGGAGGACTACGCCACCCACACCAAGCATGCCGGCCACACCGGCAGCCGCTATGTGGCTCTTACCCACTACAACTACAGCATTTATGTCGACGACGTGACCCTGAAGGTGACCGAGCAGACCAACCTGCTGGATGCCGACGCCACGTTGGAAATCTGCAACGAGTATATCATGCCCGACACCACGGGCCACAACGGCAACTATGCCGGCAACCTCAACCGCACCTACGTCATCCGTTCCGCCGAGGCCGGTAAGGTGGTGCGCCTCAAAGGTAGCGTGGACCTGGAGCAGGGCTATGACTTCCTCAGCATCTACCGCGGCGCCGCCACGGCTGCCAACCTCATCGGTACCTACACCGGTAGCGAGGACATCGACCTGATGACCGAGAGCTACCAGTGGGCCGACAGCGGCTACTACACCCTGGTGCTTACCACCGACGGTGACAACGGCCTTGACTACTACGGCTTCAAGCTCATGGCCAGCTGCGAATGCCCGGCCTTGGCTCCCGCCATCGAGGTGCCCGTGGAGACCATTGGCAAGTACACCTGGGAGGCTCCTCAGGGCAACGGCAAGACCTTCACCAACCACTACACCCGTCGTGCCCGCGCCGGCGAAGAGACCGACCTCGTGCCCACCGATCCCAAGCTTGTCAACTACACCCAGGATAACATCGGCGGCTGCGACAGTATCGCCAAGAGCCTGCAGCTCGTGCTGCATCCCGACTTCCTGATTAAGGACACCGTGGAGATCTGCCAGCGCGACACCTTCGACTTCTTCGGCCAGCACCGCACCGTGCAGGGCGACTACGTCGACACGATGAAGACCATCCACAATGCCGACTCCATCGGCTGGTTGCACCTCACCGTGCACGAAGCCCCTGTGGCCTATATCTATTATAATAATAGCAACGTCACCGCTCCGGTGACCGACTACTGCGACAATGCCCAGATGATTCTCGAGGGCCGCTCCAACATGGCCTCGACCTTCGAATGGGAGGACCACACCGAAGGCGTGAACCACACCGTCTTCCCGCATGTGCTCGACACCTTCACTGTGGTGGCTACCGACAATGCCTATGGCTGCACGTCGCTGCCCACCAGCATCTTCGTGAGCACCACCACCGTGGCTGACCTGAGCATCAGCGCTACCGACAGCGTCATCTGCCGCGGTGAGAGCACCACGCTGACCCTGGCCGACGCCAACAACGTGGAGGCCACCTACCGCTGGAGCAACAACCAGACTGGTACCTCCATCACCGTGACGCCCGACAGCACGACGACCTACACCGTCACCGCCACCACCAGCAATGACAGCAAGTGCCAGACCAGTGCCACCTTCACCGTGGTGGTCAACCAGCTGCCCGAAGTGCAGCTGACCAGCCTGGCCGAGGTCTGCCGCGACAGCGCGCTGACCCTCAGTGCCACCGTCGTGGATGGCTACACCTACCTGTGGAGCAACAACGCCACCACCGCCACTACCACCGTCAACCCCAACGTCACCGCTACCTACAGCGTGACTGTGACTGAGACGGCTACCGGCTGTGTGAACGAGTTCACTACCAAACCTATCACCGTCAACCCCAGCTACACCGTGAACGACACGATGGAGGTCTGCTACACGCAGAACCCCTACACCTGGGGCGCCCAGACGCTGACCGAAGACGGCGACTACACCCAGAACTTCAAGATTGCCCACGGCTGCGACAGCTTGGTGAACGTGAACTTCTCGTTCAAGGATATGGCCACCATCAACACCCGTCGTGACCTCTGCGAGGGCGCTGCCTACACTTGGGGTGGCAACGCCTACACGGCCAACCTCGACACCACCCTCCACTATGTGAGCACTCCTGTGGATTGCCCCGTGGACAGCGTGTTGATGCTCACCGTCAACCATCCTGCTGCCAGCAGCTCTGACAAGACCGTCTGCGACAGCTACACCTGGGTGATTGCCGGCGACACCGTTGGCACCTACACCACCACCGATGCCTACAGCACCATCCTGAAGACCGTCAAGGGTTGCGACAGCACCGTGACGCTGAACCTCACCGTCAACTACCAGAATGCCGGCACCGACGTGCAGAACGTCTGCGACGAGCTGGAATGGATCGACGGCAAGGTCTACACGAAGGATACCGTGGGTGCCCAGTACACGCTGAGCAACCAGTTTGCCTGCGACAGTGTGGTGACCCTCAACCTCACCCTGCGTCACAGCGTTGAGGGCGACACCGCCCATATGGAGTGCGACAGCCGTAGCTTCACCTGGTGGGCTACCGGCGAGACCTATGCTCTTGGCGGCGACATCCGCAAGACTTGGGCTGGTCAGGCCGCCAACGGCTGCGACACCACCGCCGTGCTGCACCTGACGATGAACTACGTGACCGACACCCTGCCTTGGGTCAACGTCACCGAGCGCGACGTCTTCTACCTCACCACTGTTGACTGCGAAGGCAACGAAGTGGAGAAGGAGTACCGCTACAGTCAGGATATCCAGGAGCGCATCCCCAATGCTGCTGCCGGACACGACCAGTGGTACCGCGCTCACCTCACCGTCAACACCTCGGAGAACCGCACTGTCTTCGACACCGCCTGTGTGCCTTATGAGCTCAAGTTGGTATACTACAGAGACACCGTGACCATGAAGGACACTGTGGCCAACTGGTACAAATATGTGCCGGGCGCAAACGACAGCCTGATGCTGGCCGAGCCTTACAAGACCATGGGTTACTATCCTGTGGCTACCCTCACCGAGAGTGACAACGTGGCCTTCAACACCAGAGACCTTGGCTATGACAATGGCGCTTCGGATCTCATCCTGCGTATCCGCTTCACCGCCAAGAACCATGCTGTGAAGACCACCAAGGACACTATCTGCTCCAATGAACCTGCTCAGTATGCCAGCTTTGGCACCCTCGTTGTCGACGAGGTGAACACCCTCTTGCTGAACACCGTTGATGGCGCTGCCGCCAATGGCTGCGACTCCATCTACAAGGTCGACCTGATGGTGTACCACGCCACCAACGATGCCACCGACACGCTAACCCTCTGCGAGAGCGAGTTCGATACTAATTATGAATATGTCATCACCAACCCGAACGACACCAACCAGAAGGTGACGCTGACCATTGCCGGAGCTCTCAACGAGATGCCCTCGTATGGCAATGAGGTCTCCACTACCGGTTGGACCACCGTGATGGGTTGCGACAGCAACGTGACCTATCGCTACACTGTGCTTCCCACTGTCCGCGAGACCGTGAAGGATACCGCCTGCAAGGAGTATGTCTGGGCCCAGAACGGCAAGACCTACGAGAAGAGCGGCGAGTATATCGACACCATCTCCAGTGTACGCTACGGCTGCGACAGCATCGTCACCCTCCAGCTGACGATTTACGACACCGTACAGCAGCACGAGTACTACACCGTCTGCAACACCTATGAAGGTCCCGACGGTAACACCTATCGTGTCGACAGTACCTTCGAAGTCGTGAAGAGTACCAGCAAGTGGGGTTGCGACACCATCCTCTACCTGCACTACACCGTGCAGGGCATGCGCACCGTCTACCAGAACGTGATTACCAATGCCGACTACGATTGGAACGGTACCACCTACAAGGCCAGCGTGAGCGGCGCACAGTACGACGCCACCCTGCCCAACGGTTGCGACAGCGTGGTGATCCTCAACCTCACCCGCGTGCCTGAAATCAGCCTCTGTGAGGGCCAGCTGCCCGACACCGTCTACGGTGTGGTAATCAACACCGTGGGTGCCGACCAGCAGTATGCCCACCAGGTGAGAGTCAACGACACCATCTTCGACACGGTCATCAACTACACTGTGAATGGCAACGTGACGACCGTTGCCACGGCTGACACCGTGAAGTGCGACAGCTTCACCTACAAAGACTCTACCTACACCGCCAGCACCATCATTCGCGACACGATGACCTCTGTGGTGACGGGCTGCGACAGCATCCTGGTCTTCAACCTGGTCATCAACAAGAGCACCGACAGTGTGCACACGCAGGTGGCTTGCGACAACTACATTTGGGCTGGTTTGAATATTGACACCACCGGTACCATTGTTATCGACACCACTGCCGCCGGCAAGGCTCTGAAGAACGCCGTCGGTTGTGACAGTACCGCCACGCTGCATCTGACCATCAACAAGAACACTCCTGTGAAGTTCAACGTACAGGCTTGCGGCGAGTACTACTGGACTGTCAACAACAACAACTACGCTGGTAACTCCGATACCCTCGGCCACTACACCGCTTCCGACAGCGTCGTTATGGATGTGCAGGATATCAACGGTTGCTGGACTTCCGATACCCTGGTGCTGACCATCAACGCCGGTCCGGTGCTTGCCAAGGACAGCATCGTGATCAACGCCCCGACAGCCTACTACAAGAATGTGCTCTTCACCGCTCCGTTCAAGAGCGACACGGTGACCGATGCCGAGATGCAGAAGCTCTTCGTCGACACCCTCTATGCCGCTGAGAACACCGGTGCTTGCGACACGATTCTTACTCACGTCCTCTTTGTTGAGGTTGGCGACATCGTGAATGAACACTTCAATGCCTGCGGCCGCTTCACCTGGGCAAGGAACAACCACACCTACGAGTGGATTCCCGTCGAGGAGCGCCAGCAGGGCAACCCGATCTTCAACTACAAGGATATCACCACTGGCCAGTACATCCAGGAGAACCCGATGTACACCACCTACACCGCTGACTCGGCCATCGACAAGACCTATGTCCTGTGGCTGAGCATGAGCGAGGCTACGATAGCCGACTCGGTGTACGCCCAGTTCCCGCTGAGCCAGGAGACCCTGACCATTGGCGACAGCACCTTCAACTTCGCCAGCTACAAGGCCCTGAAGAAGGATACCACCGTCAGCCGCGAGGTCCACTACGGTTCCACCTACTACTGCGACAGCATCGAGTACTGGACCATCCACCTGAAGTACAACTACGACACCACTCCCGGTGTGACGTATGTCTGCTTCGAGGATGTCAACTACAAGACTCTGCCCGCCGGCACGATGACCCTGGTGAACGATACCCTCAACAAGGGTACCGACAACGAGATGGTGATGACCGACTCCATCTACCGTCGCGCCAAGATTGTCGAGACAGTGGCCACTGCCATTACTGCCTGCGACCGCTACACTTGGGGCAACGAGCTCTTCACCTCCGACTCCAATGGTATCGCCATCAGCCGTACGCTCAAGAGCGTCAAGTATCCCACCTGTGACAGCACGGTGACCTTCACCCTGAACATCACCAACACTGTCCACAACGTGAACAACGAGTCTATCTGTGCTCACGACACCGCCACCTTCACATGGCACGGTCGCAAGTACCAGGAGAACACCGTGGATACCTTCAAGTATGTCAACACCTCCAACAACCAGTGCTGGAATGTCGACACCTTGAAGCTGACGCTGAAGAACGACTTTACCTACACCACCGACAGTGTGAAGTGCGACGAGTTCGTCTGGAACGGTGAGACCTTCACCGAGGACAGCATCATCAAGCGCACCCTCACCAGCACCGTCAACGGCTGCGACAGCGTGGTGACCATCAACCTGACTATCTACAACACCAGCCTGCTGACCCACGACACCATCAACCACCGTGGCGGCAGCTACCGCTTCAACGGCCGTCTCTATCAGGCTCCCACCATCAACGACTCTGTGGATATCACCCTCAAGAATATCAACGGTTGCGACAGTGTGGTGCGTTACCACATCTGGGTGGAGCAGTACGAGATTGAATACGACAACGTGGTGGCCTGTGGTCTCTACACTTGGCCGCAGAACAACCACACCTACCAGTGGATTTCCGACGAAGAGCGCGCCGCCCACGGCAACGCCCTCTACAAGGATATCACCGACGACACCTATGTGATGACCTATCCGTTCGACACTGTTGACATCGCCCTGCGTTACCTCAACCTGACCCTCAACGAGGTTGTCTACGGTGACACCACCGTGGTTCGCTTCCCGCTGAGTCAGGACAGCCTGATCCTGGGCAACGACACCTTCTACTTCGCCGACCAGAAGGCCGCCAAGAAGGATACCACCGTCAACGTCTGGTTCAGCGCCGGTCACAACTACTATTGCGACAGCATGGTGTACGCCACCATCAACCTGGTGTACAACTACAACACCGTTGAGGAGAACGTCTGCTACGCCACCGATACCCTCGTGTGGAACGGCAAGAAGTTCCCGATGCCTGAAGCTTCGAAGACCTACACCTTCGTTGACACCACCGACCTTGGCACTCCCGCCGAGCAGGTGACCACCAAGAAGGTCTACCGTCGCGCTGAAGTGGCTTCGACTGTCGACACCACTGTCTGCGATAGCATCCGCTGGACCTTCGCCAACGCTGCCAACAACTGGGATACCCTCATCACCGATGGTGGCATCTATGTCCACAACTTCACCGATGTGAACGGTTGCGACAGCACCGTGACGATGACGGTCAACATGTTCCACGACCTCAGCACCGCCTACTACGACACCGTGTGCGACAAGAAGGTATGGCATGACTCGACCTACACCGTCAATGGCACTTACTTCTATAGTTATCTGAGCGCCGATGCCGGCAAGTGCGCGAGCGTCGACACTCTCTATCTCGTGGTTAATAAGAACCTCGGCAATGACACCACCGTGGTGGCTTGCGACCATTACACCTGGCACGGTACCGAGTATACCACCAGCGGTAAGCCCACTTGGGAGTCGGTCGATGCCAACGGTTGCACGCACATGGATACCCTGTGGCTGACCGTCAACCGTCACCATGAGCACGACAGCATCATCTATGCCGGTGAAGGTTCCTTCCGCTACAACGGCGTGATGTACACCGAGGATACCAACTTCCGCGACACCCTCACGGTGAAGACTGTGGTTGGTAACTGCGACAGCATCATCAAGGTTCAGATCCACGTGGGTATGAACTACTATGTTACCGACGACACCATCGTGTGCAGCGAGTACACCTGGCGCGACGGCAACACCTACGAGTGGATTAGCACTGCCGAGCGTGAAGCCCACAATGCTATCTACAAGAACCGCACCACGGGTGCCTATGTCACCTACATGCCCACCTATGTGAAGCATAACGAGAACGACTACGACAGTATCTTCACGCTGAACCTGACGCTCACGCAGCGCTACACCGGCGTCGACGACACCGTGTTCTTTGTGAGCAACAAGACCTTGGTCTATGGTGACAGCATCTTCGACTACACTGCTCAGAACACCCGCGCCTACAATGCTCTTGGCTTCAGCGACAGCACCTTCATCAAGGAGGTTACCTTCTCGCAGCCTGTGGTAAGACAGTACTGCGACAGCGTCATCCAGCTGAACGTGACCCTGAAGAACAACTACGTTGACAGCGGCGATGTCCACATCTGCGTGAGCGACCAGAGCTACACCTGGCGTGGCCAGACCATCAACACCTCGACCAGCGACTACGATCATGCCCACGGTCCGTGGCGTATCTACGACACCCTGACCAGCGGCTACATCGAGTACGTCACCGTGTACCAGCATCCGTTCACCTACTCGACCGACCGTCGTGTGGCTTGCGACAGCTACACTTGGGTGAATGGCCAGACGTACACCGAGAGCACTTCGACCGCTACCTACACTACCGAAGACCAGTATGGTTGCGACAGCGTCCTCTCGCTGGTGCTGACCATCAAGAAGAACAGCAACGAGTTCACCGACACCACCACCCACTGCGGTGAGTACACTTGGAAGACCGTCGACGGACATGAGTTCACCTTCGACCACAGCGTCGACACCGCCTACTACTACACTGCTACCAACGGTTGCCCGAGCGTCGACAGCCTGCACTTCGTGTACAACCACATCTATACTGTGGCTGTTGCCGAGACGGCTTGCGACCAGTATGTCTGGGAAGGCTATGTGGATCCTGCCACCAATAAGGATACTGTCATCCTTGCCGGCGGCACCTACAAGCACACCTTCCAGAGCGCCGCTGGTTGCGACAGCACTGTGACCTTGACGCTCACTGTGAACCACAACAGCAACAAGGCTGAGTACGACACCACCTACTTCGGCGACACCTACACCTGGCATGGTCGCGAGTACACTGAGGGCACTGCCACCAGTGTTGCTACCGACACCTTCAGCTACTACACCATCAGCGGCTGCATGAGCGTCGACACCCTCTACCTGACCATGAAGGAAGGTAAGAAGACCATCGACAATGTGTGCGACCGCTACACATGGCATGGCAATACCTACACCATGGACAGCATGCCTGCCGATACCAACGCTTGGACCTTCTACTTCATGAACAAGACTGCCGGCGGCAAGGACCTCAGCCAGGATACCCTCGTGCTGACGCTCCGCCAGTCGACAATCTACTTCGACACTGTGGCTACCTGCCATAGCTACACTTGGAACGGCATTACCAAGACCAACAACTCCGACACTGTGGAGATGTACGATCTCGGTTACCACCATCCGGGTGAGCTCAATGAGGCCGGTTGCGATGTGATCGACACCTTGCACCTCGTCCTTGGCAACAGCCGTACCTTCGTCTACCAAGAGGAAGAGAGCTGCGGTCCTTACGTGTGGACTGTGAATGGCCAGATTATCGACACCTTGACTGAGAGCATGCAGACCTCGGCCAACGTGCACACCGCTACCGGTTGCGACAGCGTTGTCAACCTGACCCTGACTGTCTACGAGCAGCCTGTGGTCTACGAGAGCGCAGTGATTTGCGACAACTACGCTATGCCTTATGTATGGCGTGGTAAGAGCTACACCGCCGCTGTCGAGGACGACACCGTCCATGCTCCCTTCAGCGCCCAGTGCGACAGCATCTACCACTTCAGCCTCACTATCAACGAGACCAAGAGCACCGAGCTCACCGCTCAGGTCTGCCTCGGCAATGGTTACCACGGTTACAACTTCGACATCCCGGCCGACAGCCTGAAGGAGTCTAAGGAGTACACCTTCGTTGAGAAACTGCAGACCATCAACGGTTGCGACAGCGTGGTGACCCTGACGCTGACCGTCGGCACCGTCCTTAAGGGCGACACCGCCGCTGTGGCTTGCAACAGCTTCGATTGGTATGGCCAGACCTACACCACCAGTGGTAACTACACCTACAAGACCTCTACGCTCACCGGCTGCGACAGCATCGTCACCCTCGCCCTGACAGTGAATGTCAACAGCAGCAGCGAAACCAACGTTACGCGTTGCGACAGCTACGAGTGGAACGGCACTGTGTACACCACCAGTGGTACCTATACCTTCGATACTACTGATGTGAATGGCTGCGACAGCGTGGCTACCCTCCACCTGACCATCAGCAACAGCACCACCGGTGACACCACCGCTGTGGCTTGCAACTACTTCGTGTGGCACGGTCAGGCCTATGTCGAGAGCGGTGACTACACCTATACGTTAAGTAATGGTGAGAACTGCGACAGCGTGGTGACCCTGCACCTGACTATCAACCAGCCTGTGGCTAACACCATCAGCGCTACCGACTGCGGCAGCTACACCTGGAACGATGTCAGCTACAATGCCTCCGGCGTCTATCAGCAGACCTTCACCGCTGCCAACGGCTGCGACAGTGTGGTGACTTTGAACCTCACCCTCAACCAGCCTGTGACCAGCAGCTTCAGCGCTACCGCCTGCGAGAGCTACACCTGGGGCGATGCCATCTACACCACCAGCGGCAGCTACCAGCAGACCTACCCGGCCGCCAACGGCTGCGACAGCATCGTGACGCTGAACCTCACCGTCAACCACGGTACTCACAACGTCGAGAATGCTATCGCTTGCGACAACTACATCTGGCATCTGATGCCGCATGAGGCTACGGGTACCTACACCTACGAGTACACCAACGTCGAAGGTTGCGCCAGCGTGGATACCCTCCACCTGACCATCAACGCCAGCACTCACAACGCTGAGACCGTCAGCGTCTGCGAGAGCTATGAGTGGCACGGTGAGACCTACACCACTTCCGGCGACAAACTCTACAACTACATCAACGCTACTGGTTGCGCCAGCGTGGATACCCTCCACCTGACCATCAAGCAGCCCGTCACCAATGCCATCAGCGAATCGGCTTGCAACAGCTACACTTGGGGTAACGCTACCTATGTTGCCTCTGGCAGCTACCAGCAGACCTTCGCCGCTGCCAATGGCTGCGACAGCATTGTGACGCTGACCCTGACCATCAACCAGCCCAGCACTGCTACTGTGACCTACGAGTCCTGCAATGACTACGTCTGGAACGGTCAGACCTGCACCGCCAGCGGTGTCTACACCTACACCACTGTTAACGCTGCCGGTTGCGACAGCGTGGTCACCCTGTTCTTCACCCGTCTGCAGTCTGTCGCCACCACGGTCAACGAGACCGCCTGCGGCAGCTACACCTGGAATGGACAGACCTACACCACCAGTGGTACCTACAACCACTCCTACACCGCTACCTCCGGCTGCGACAGCCTCGTGACCTTGGTCCTGACGGTGAACCAGCCCATCAACACCACTGTCACTGCCAGCAACTGCGACAGCTACACTTGGTTCGATCAGGCTTACACCACCAGCGGTACCTACACTCACGCTATCACCGATGCTAACGGCTGCGCTGCCACCGCAACGCTGAACCTGACCATCTACAACAGCGCGAGCACCACGGTCAACGAGACCGCCTGCAACAGCTACAGCTGGAACGGCAACGTCTACACCAACAGTGGTAACTACAGCTATCAGACCACCACGACTGCCGGTTGCGACAGCACCGTGACTCTGAACCTCACCATCACCGCTCCTGTCGAGGTGACCATCGCCGAGAGCGCCTGCTCGAGCTACGAGTGGAACGGTGTGACCTACACCACCAGCGGTACCTACACTTACACCACTACCTCTGCTGCTACGGGATGCGACAGCGTCACTACGCTTGTCCTCACCGTCAACCAGCCGGTCTACACCAACCTCGTTGTCACTGCCGATGGCAGCTACAACTGGAACGGTGAAGAGTACACCGAGAGTGGTGTCTACACCTATACGACCGAAGCCGCCAACGGTTGCGACAGCATCGTGACCCTTGAGCTCACTGTCAACCCGCTCTACAACGTCACGCTGGTCTCCGCCAACGAGACAATGGGTACTGTCAGCGAGAGCGGCACCATCGTTGAGAACGGCTACTTCACTGCCGTGGCCACCGCTAACGAAGGCTACGAGTTCGTGGCTTGGATGAACGGTTCTGAGATCGTCTCCACCGCCGCCGTCTACGTCTTCCAGGTGACCGAGGATATCACCCTCACCGCCGTCTTCCAGGAGAAGGTCGGAATCGAGGATGTTGACATGGACAATGTCACCATCTACAGCAGCGATTCCCGCATCTTCGTGCGCGGCGCCGAAGGCTATGATGTCTACGTCTACGATGTGAACGGTCGTATGATGGATCGTCAACTGAACGCTCCCGAAGCCATCGAGTTCCGCATGACGGCTACCGGTGTCTACCTCGTGAAGGTCGGCAACGCACCCGCCAAGCGCGTCGTCGTGGTTCGGTAGTGTAACACTACTTCCAAAAAAAGAGCACCCCGCGGGGTGCTCTTTTTTTTGTGTCAAAAAAATTTTGACAATCAAATTTTTTTTTGTATTTTTGCAGCATGAACTGAAGGTCGCGAATACCTTGTAAATAAATTAATGCAATGAGCAAAAGAATACTTTTTGTCTGTCATGGAAATATCTGCAGGAGCCCGATGGCCGAGTTTATACTGAAAAAGATGGTACGCACGGCGGGGCTCGAAGAGGAGTTCGAGATTGCCTCCGCCGCCACCAGCGACGAGGAACTGGGCAATCCCGTCTACCCACTGGCACGCCAGGAGCTGGCCAAACACGGCATCGGATGCCCCGGCAAGACGGCTCGTCGCATCGTCCGTGACGACTACGCCTATTACGACATGATTATAGGCATGGATGCGGCCAATTTGGAAGCCATGCGCCGATGTTTCGGGAGCGACAAGGAGAAGAAACTCTCGTTGCTTCTCGACCACACCCCCGCGAGCGACACCAAGCACCACGGCCGCGATGTCGTCGACCCTTGGTACACCCGCAAGTTCAACGTGGCGTGGGAGGATATCTACGCGGGCTGCAAGGCGATATTTGAGGAGGTGAATGGTTATGGGTTATAGGTTATGGGTTATAGAGAGGCTGACGCATAAAAAAGACGGCGATAACCAATCTGCCTGCTCCGCAGAGTTTGAGTACCTTAGAATAAAAACAATCCGGCGAAAAACCACTAACCTATCAAATGTCTATAACCCATAACCTATAACCTATAACCCTTTATAAGGATGGTTGATTTCGAGACAGCGGAGGCGATGGGTATCTCGCGGCAGGCGTTCGACGAGGTGCTCGATATTATTGGGCGGCAGCCCACCATCGACGAGCTGTCGACACTCTTGGCCATGTGGGAGAGCAACGGCAAGCAGCAGAGCCTCTACGGCTGGCTGCGCGGCCAGCATCATGTGGTGGAACGCAACGAATACCTCTACTCCGGCTCCGCCGACCACAAGGCTATCCGCGAACCGCGAGTGAAGGAGTGCCTGGAGATTGCGAGGGAGATTACATGCAAGGATAGTTTTTCTAGTTTTTCTAGTTTGGCTAGTTTAACTAGTTTAACTAGTTGGACTAGGTCTACGGGGTTGCTGCTCTATATGGTGGGCAACGTCAGCGGTGAGTTCGTTGACTCGGAGTATGCGCGGCGCTGCCTCCACCTCGTCGACGAACCTATGGCCGCCGGCGGCCATGAGGAGGACTGCCAATACATAGAAATGATTCTTGATGCCCTGAAGGACGGTGAGATGCTGCTGGCTTCGGCACCGGTGGGGCAGGGGGGACTCTTCTGCTCGCTGCTGCGCTTTCTAGCCCCTACTCAAACAATCAAGCAATCGCGCAATCAAGCAATAGGTTTTGACATCCTGGTGCCGCGCGAGGTACGGCTCGACGCGTTCCTCTTCGGTGAAGAGAAAGGGCGTTATGTGCTGGCACTGGAGGAGAAGCAGGACGACGCTTTCCTGCTGAAGATGGACGACGCGCGACTGAACTGCTGTTTTTTGGGACGCACCACGAAGAACCGTGTGGTGGTCGACGGCTACGACTTCGGACCCACGACTAATTATTCGTCGGCGAATTGAGCGGATTATGCTGCATAGCAGCAAGGGAATCGCCTGCGGCGAGAAATCTGCCAAAATTCCACCAAAATCTTTAAAAATCTCTATTTTCTTTGATTTTCTAAGATTTCTGCCCATAGGGCATCCCATATTGCAGAGGTGCTCCCTACGGGAGCCGTCGGGGCGCTGAGGGCTCTACGGTTTTGCGGATGGTGCGGAGGATAATGAGGCTGTAGGCGACGACGAGGAGGGTCGTGAGGAGCACGGCGGTGGCCACGAGGGGGACGATGCTGCCCTCGATGCTGAAGAGGGAGGCCAGACGATTCACATAGAGATGACGTAAGAAGAGGGAGAGACCGACGGCGACGGCGATGTCGGCGACGGTAATGAGTCCCACGATGCGCTGGTAGTAGCGTGCAATCTGACGCGGTGAATAGCCAATCCCATAGAGGTTCACGAAGAGGTCGCGGTTCTTCTGCACGATGACGTTGAGGCTCATGATGATGAAAGCCACCGAGAGCACGATGATGATGAGTGCCACGGTGATGACGAAGAGGAGTGCCATGTGGAAGAAAAAGACCATCTTGCTGTTCTCCAATTCGTCCTGCTTGATATTGTAGCCGTTCGTCTCGATGAACGATGGGATGCGCTCGTCGGAGGCATCACTGAACTCCACTAGGAGACGCGAAGTGTTGCCGCCATCGGCATTGCCAAATTCACGGTTGGCCCAGAGAAGGAAGGCCTCGGGGACGAGGATGGTGTTGATTTTTCCCGAGAAGCCCACGATATGGCCTTGGAAGGGCTGCTGACGGCCGTGCCCCGTGAGACGGAGTGTGAAGACCACCTGTTCGATGGCACCCTGCGAGATGACGGGTAGCGCCTGGCTCTCGGCGAAGCCGAAATTGTAGAGGTTGAGGTAGTCCTCGGGGATGATGATGGGGATGAAGTCGGCGGTGCTGTCCCAGTGCCACTGGTCGCTTCGCACGTCGATATACTGGTCGGGGATGCTTTCGAAGAAAAGATCGGTGCGGATGGCTTGTTCGCCGAGGGCGATGGCGGCATAGGCCTGGAAGGAGGAGCTACTGAAACGCGCCACGTTCTTCACAAAAGGCTGGGACTGGATGGCCGCGAGTTCGTCGTCGGTGAAATAGATGCCCTCCTTGTTGAGACTGTTGAGGGTGCTGACGGTCTTGTTGAGGGTGACGGCATGGTTGCGGAAGACGTCGGTCTGCTGCGTGAGTACGGGACGGATGTCGGCATAGAGCTGCACGGAGAGCATGACGATGGTGACGCCCACGAGGAGTGTGGCGGCGTAGCCGGCAATCTGCGTGGGGATGAGGGTCTTTCGTTGAAGTCGTTTGAGCATATCTCTTTTTGGAATCGCCTTCGGCGAGAAATCTGTCAAAATCTATCTCAAAATCTAAAAAAATATTTTCTTTGATTTTCTTGTTGATTTTCTAAGATTTCTGCCCGAAGGGCATTATAATTTCAAAGTACAGTCGAAGGGGAAGAGGTCGGTGGGGTCGAGGGAGGTGAGGAGGAGGGAGGCACCTTGGGCTTCCACTTCGCGGAGGGTCATGGCGGCGACCTGTTGGGCTGTCTCGTGGTCGAGGTGGGAGAAAGGCTCGTCCATGAGGAGGAACTCGAAGGGCTGGCAGAGGGCGCGCACGGCGGCGACACGCTGGCGCTGTCCTAAGGAGAGGGTGCGAAGGGGCTGGTGTTTCTTGCTAGCGGGCAGCAGGGCATCGAGCATGGCCTCGATTTCGGCCTCGCTCTTATGTTCCGTGAGGCTGTTCTTGATTTGCACGTTCTCCAAGGCTGTAAGCTCAGGGAAGAGGCAGAGGTCTTGGAAGAGATAGCTGAGTTTGCGCAGTCGCAGGTCGAAGGGTGAGCTGACGGGCTCGTGGTAGTCGATGACACCGTCGTAGTAGAGGTTGCTGCCGTAGATGAAATTCAGCAGCGAGGTCTTGCCGTGTCCCGAGCGGGCGCAGATCATATACTTGCGGCCGCGCTCGAAGACGACGGAAGGCTGTAAATAGATGTCGGAGCCGGCGACTTCCGACTCCGACATATACTGAGGTTTGAGGTTTCTAAGCTCTATTATCATTTATAAAGTTTAAAGTTTAAGGTTTAAAGTTTAAAATAGATAATAGATGAGAGTTTCTTAGTCTTCGAGGGCGAGGGTCTCGTCGGCCTCGTCGGCGCCGAGGAAGCTCATGGCGATGTCGTCGGCGGTGGCGATGATGGTGGCGAGGGCGTTGCGGGAGTCGGTGAGCTTGAGGATGATCTTCATCTCATCGGGAGCTGTGGTGACGACCTCGAGGTAGTCGAGGAGTGAGAGGACCTGGTCGAGGAGGGCATCGTTGCCGGCTTTGTAGTCAAGAAGGTCAAGCACAGCCTGGGGGTAGTCCTGAATCTTGAGGTCCATGTAGAAGTAGTTGCCTTTGCGGATCTTGTCGGCCACGACGGCGAGGCTGTTCTGGTAGCCGCCCTGGGCGTAGGCCTTGGGAGCGTTGGCGTCGGTGCTGAAGGCGATGGTCTTGCCGTCGAAGAAGAGGCTCATGCCGCTGCCGAGGTCATAGACGTTGTTCTTGGCCTTGAGGCCAGCGGACTGAAGGAAGTTGTTGACGAGGTCGGCCTTGGCGATGTCGGCGGCCACGGCGCAGAGGGGCATGTTGCCCTTGCCCATGCCGTAGAAGGAACCCACGAAATTGCCGGCGAAAATCTCGACGATGTCCTTGACGGTGCATCCGAGTTCCTCGATGGACTCGTTGAAGGCCTCGGCGGAGGCTTTGTCATTAGCTATGTATTCGAGGCAGGCGGGCATGTCGACGCTGAAGGAGAAGGCGGTGAGGGTGGGGGAGGGCATGAAGGCCATGAGGCTGTTGTCGATGCCCTTGCCGAGGAACTTGGCGTTGTCGGTGGGGTTGCCGAGGGTTTTGCATGTGGTGACAATGCTGCCGTTCTCGAAGGAGGTGACGCTATAGACGGAGCATTTCTCCAGCTGGGCGTAGAGTGCCTCGTTGGCATTGGTCATAAGGACTTTGAGCATGGGGTTGTTCATGATGCCTTTCTCGCCGAACCAGTTGGCGAAGGGGAGGAAGAGGCCCATGTCCTGACGGTTGTCGAGGTAGGCTTTGTAGTGGTCGTTGTCGGCCAGGGACTCTTTGAGCTCGAAGAGTGATTTGGCGTAGTCTTTCTGACTGCCGGATTTGCCGCCGGCGATGATGACGACGCTCTTGTTGTTGAAGGCCATGACGATGTCCTTGTCGAGGTTGGCATAGGAGAGGTCGCCCTCTTCGATGGCGAGTTTCTCGCCGGCAATGTCGGAAACTTTGTTCAGGAAGTCGGTGAAGGCTTCTTTGCTCTTGAGGGTGGCAGAGAAGGTGACGGTGATGTCGCTGAGGTTCTCGCTATTCATGGCAGCGAAGAGGAGGAGGTCCTTGTCGGTGTCGATACCGGTGGTGGAGGGGTCTTTCAGGAGGTTGGTGAGGAGTTGCTCGAGTTGGGGCATGGCGGCGCTGAGGCCTTCGCGAAGGACACCGTAACTCTTGATGTTGTCGACATTGCTGAGCTCGCCCTTCTGCCACATGCTGCCAACGTTGAGGTTGGCGACGAAGATGGCGTTTTGGGGTACCTGGGCCTCTTTGTCTTTCAGACCCGAGCAGGAGGTCATCAAAAAAGCCACAGCCGCGATGAGGGGCATGGCGAACTTCACGTAATGTTTGAATGTTTTCATGGATTGTGTGTTTATTGGTGATTATTTTTTTCGAGTTTAAAAACGCCGCGGTGGATGGTATTATTGTACAGGTACAATTGATTTAAGATTTTTTATAAATTCTTCTATTTTCATTTTTTTTTGTATCTTTGCACACTCAAATTTTATACCGTCGATGGCCAAGAAAGCTGATAATGAATCGCCGCTGATGAAGCAGCATGCCGAGTTGAAGAAGAAATTCCCCGACGCCATGCTGCTGTTTCGTGTGGGTGATTTCTACGAGACTTTCGGCGAGGATGCTCGCAAGGCATCGCAGATTCTGGGCATCACGTTGACGCGCAAGATGGCCGGTGGCGGTGAGTACACCGACTTGGCGGGCATCCCCCATCATGCGTTGGAGCAGTACCTGCCGCGATTAGTACGTGCCGGCTTGCGTGTGGCCATCTGCGAGCAGTTGGAGGACCCCAAGAGTGCCAAGGGTCTCGTGAAACGCGGCATCACCGAGCTGGTGACGCCCGGCGTGGCCTACAACGACATGGTGCTGGAGGTTAAGGAGAACAACTTCCTCTGTGGCCTGCACCTCGCTGACAAGATTCACGGCGTGAGTTTCTTGGATGTCTCCACCGGCGAGTTCTTTGTGGCGCAGGGCGACATGGCCTATATCGACAAACTCATGGACTCGTTCCACCCCTCGGAGGTGGTGCTGCAGCGCAAGAAGCTGCGGTGGTTCCAAGAGCATTCTGCCGAGCGATATTATACCAACACCTTCGACGACTGGGTTTTTGCTCCCGACTTCGCCCACGAACTGCTGCTGAAGCAGTTCGGTACCTCGAGCCTCAAGGGTTTCGGTGTCGAGGACCTCGATATGGGCATCATTGCTGCCGGTGCCGTGCTCTATTATCTACAAGATACGCAGCACGACCGCACGCAGAATATCTGCCGTCTGAGTCGTGTGGAGCGCGACCGCTATGTGTGGCTTGACCGCTTCACGGTACGCAACCTCGAGCTTGTGGCCTCTTCCAATGACGGTGCCCGCACCTTGCTTGATGTCATTGACCACACCCTCACGCCCATGGGCTCTCGCCTCCTGCGGCGTTGGATGTTGCTTCCGCTGAAGGAGATTCCCGCCATCGAGGAGCGTCTCGGTGTGGTGGACACCCTGCTGCGGGAGGGCGATTTGCGACAGAAACTGCAGAAGTGTGTGAAGGAGATTGGCGACTTGGAGCGCCTGATTACTAAGGCGGCAGTGGGACGTATCAACCCCCGCGAGATGTTGCAGCTGCGTCGCGCCCTGCTGGCCGTGGGTGAGGTGAAGCAACTCTGTGCCTCTTGCCAAGGCTCTTTGGCGACCCTCGCCGAGCAGCTGAACCCCTGTGCGTCGTTGGCGGAGCGTATCGGCAAGGAGGTCAAGGAAGAACCGCCGGTGAAGGTGGAGAAGGGCGGTGTCATTGCCGCCGGCGTAAATGCCGAACTCGACGAGTTGCGCTCCATGGCGGGCTCCGGCAAGGAATACCTGATGGCGCTGCAGCAGAAAGAGAGCGAAGCCACGGGTATCACCTCCCTCAAGGTGGGCTTCAACAACGTCTACGGCTACTATTTCGAAGTATACAACACCCACAAGGACAAGGTCCCCGAGGGGTGGACACGTCGGCAGACCCTCACCAATGCTGAACGATATATCACTCCCGAACTCAAGGAATACGAGGACAAGATCCTCGGTGCCGAGGAGCGCATCCTGGCCCTCGAGGCGCAGCTCTTCAACCAACTGATGATGGCTGTCACGGAGTTCGTGCAGCCCGTGCAGTACAATGCGCAGATAGTGGCGCAGGTCGACTGTCTGCAGGGCTTCGCCGAGGTATCGCTGGCCAACGGCTACTGCCGTCCTGAGCTCACCGACGACCGAAAGCTGATGATTCTCGAAGGGCGCCATCCCGTCATCGAGACCCAGATGCCGCCGGGAGAGCAATATGTGAGTAACGATGTGATGCTCGACAGTGACAGTCAGCAGATTATGGTTATCACTGGTCCCAATATGAGTGGTAAGTCGGCGTTGTTGCGCCAGACGGCCCTCATTGTGCTGATGGCGCAGATGGGCTGCTACTGTCCAGCCAAGAAAGCCACGGTGGGCATCGTGGACAAAATCTTCACCCGCGTGGGTGCCAGCGACAACATCTCGAGTGGCGAGAGCACCTTCATGGTGGAGATGAACGAGACGGCGAGTATCCTGAACAATGTCAGTGACAGGAGTCTGGTGTTGCTGGACGAAATCGGTCGCGGCACGTCGACCTACGACGGCATCTCCATCGCCTGGGCTATCACCGAGTACCTGCATGATAACAAGAAAGCGCGTCCCAAGGTGATGTTTGCCACCCACTACCACGAACTCATCGAGATGGAGGAGCAGTTCGAGCGCATCAGGAACTATCATGTCAGCGTCAAGGAGATTGATGGAAGGGTTATTTTCCTGCGCAAGCTTGTGCCCGGTGGCAGTGAACACAGCTTCGGAATCCATGTGGCCCGTCTGGCGGGTATGCCGCCCCAAGTGCTGAACCGTGCCAGCGCCATGTTGCAAATGCTCGAAGAGAAAAATTCCAACGCCACGGCGGTGGAATCGAAAAAGGGCAAAAATGCAAAAAACGGCTCCGAAAAAGATACTTTTGCAGGCTGTCAGCTCAGTTTTATCCAACTTGACGACCCGACGTTGCTCGAAATTAAGGATAAGATATTAGATATTGATATAGATACACTTACGCCGATAGAAGCACTCTTGAAACTGAATGAGATAAAAAAAATTGTGACAAAAAAATAAAAAATATTTTGCCAGTTTCAAAAAAGGTTGTACTTTTGCACCCGCTTTTGAAGGCAAAAAGGACGTTGAAATATTGAAAAAAAACGCATGCGGAAATAGCTCAGTTGGTAGAGCACGACCTTGCCAAGGTCGGGGTCGCGAGTTCGAGTCTCGTTTTCCGCTCAGGTCTCCAACCAAGAGTTTATAGGTTATAGGTGAGAGGTTATAGAGGGGCTGACGCAGGTTCCATAACCAATAACCAATAACCAATAACCTTTCAAGAGAGAAGCTCTGGTGGTGGAATGGTAGACACGAGGGACTTAAAATCCCTTGCCCGCAAGGGCGTGTGGGTTCAAGTCCCACCCGGAGTACTAACAGGAAAACGCAGAGAGGCGTATGCGGAAATAGCTCAGTTGGTAGAGCACGACCTTGCCAAGGTCGGGGTCGCGAGTTCGAGTCTCGTTTTCCGCTCCAAAAAAAGAGAGAGTAATTTGAAATAATGACGGCAACGTCAAAGTCCATGTTCAAAAACGCCCTAAGGTTTGTGCTCGAGTTTGTTGAGCAAACGCCAACCTAAAGGCCGATGA
>JAEEGK010006776.1_pt1 | contig 27473 bp, 11 predicted proteins | sample 8958771 | NCBI WGS metagenome assembly JAEEGK01 (sample SAMN16246547, study PRJNA631951) | gut metagenome | biome: gut microbiome; feature: rumen; material: SC-attached | host: Bos | place: Iran: Karaj | collected 2018-10 | reverse complement strand
AATTTTTTTTAATTACAAATATTAGAAAATTCTATTTTTATATAAATTAATATGAAAAAAATAAAATTAATTATTCCTAATATTTCAAAAAACATTTTTAAAAGTAAAATTAAAATTAATTTATCCTCACCTTATTTTAATTCAAATACAAAAAGAGATAATAATAAAATTGAAACTTTTGTTCCTTTACCGTTTTTAAATAATTTTAAATTAAATAGAGCTTCATCAGCAAAAAAAATTATAAATTCAGAAAATAATACTTTTTTAATAACCACAAAACAAAATAATATTATAAATTATCCTGAAAGTCAATCTCGTAATTATTTTAGATTTTTAAATAGAATAAAATCAGTTGGTAATTTAAGTAATATAAATAAAAATAATTTGAAATTAAGTATTTTTGAATCAAATGATAATAATTTAATTCTTTTAAAATCTTTTTTATATGAAAATAATATTTTATGTAAAGAAAATTATGATGTTCATAATATTTTTTCTTTTTTTAATAAAGATTTGAAAGAATTTTATAATAAATTAATAGAAAATAAAATTAATAATTTAATTGAAAATAAAGATTTTGAAAATCAACATTTATTAAATGATTATATTTTAAATAAAAATTATAATGATTTAAAAATAATTTTTTCATCCTTACAAATAAGATTTGAAAATTTAAATATACATGAAATAAAATTTTTAAATTTACCATTTTTTTTATTACCTATTTTATATTTTAAAAATATGAAAGGATTTTTATATTTATTATTAAATATAATAGAATTTAATAAAAATTTTGACAAAGTTTTTTTTAATTTTAATAATTTAGATTTAATATTAAAACATTTTTCTTCAATTAGTAATGAAATTGATTTAAATATTGATAATAATAATTATTTAAATGATTATTTTTTTAAAGATAATATAATTGAATTTTTATGGAATAATATTAAATACACATTCAAAGTTGAAATTATTTTACCTAAAATAAAAGTGTTATTAAAAAATATTAAAATTTATATTGAAAATTATATTCCTAAAGAATTATTATTATATGTATTATTTCACAAAAATAAAATTAATTGGGAATTTTATATTTTAAATTATTTAAATGAATTTAAAGAATTTAGAAACAATTTTTCAAAAAATTTATGTTTTAAAAATAAAATAAGAAATATTAAAATAGATAAATTTAAAACAATATTTTTAAAAAAAGTTAAAATTTTAAATTTAATTGATAATAAAAATTTAAATAATTCTTTTATATTTTTTGATACTAATAAACATTTAAAAACAAGTATTTTTATTTTAAAAAGTTTTGAATTAAATATTAAAAAATTTGGAAAAGATTTTAATTTAAATTTTCCAATTAAATTATTAAAATATTTAATTGAAATTAATGAATTAGAAGATTTAAAAACTTTTTTTCCAAAAATTATAAAAGAAAATTCAATAAAAGAAACATGTTCAATTAATTATGAAATATTTGAAAATTTTGATATAAATATAATAAAAAAATTTTCTAAAGAAGAATTTTCTTCATCAAAAAATTCAGAATTAAATATAAATTATCCTTATTTATCTATAATAACATTAAATGGTCAAATTAAATATGAAATAAAATTAAATAAATTTATTCAAATATTTAATTATAAAAAAGAAATTTATCCACAATTTTTAATATCAAATTTTGAACAAATTGCATTTAAAAAAAGTGAAAAAAAAATGAAAAAAAAATTTAAAGCTAAAAAATATATAAGATCATATTCAAGAAAAACAACAAGAAGAAATGTAAAAATTAATCTTAATATATAAATTAAATAATTTTTTTTTGTATAGTTATTTATAATAATATAATAAATTATGTCAATATAAATTTATTTCTTATTAATTCTTAATATTTCATTATAATCATAATCATTTAAATATAAATCATCTTTTTTTCTTATAACTCCTCTTCTTTTTAATAATGAATTTATACTAAATTTTACATCTTTATTTCTATTTATTACACTGAAAAATCCAATTTGGGGTAAATTACTTTCAATTCTATTTCTTACTGTTATTTTTTTTAAAGATTTTTTATTTTTTGGAGAAGTTAATAAAGGTAAATTATTTTTCTTTTCATAATTTCTTTTATCTTTTAATGTTTTTAACAAAAGTTCATATTGTGATTTTTCTTTACTATCTTTTTCATTTTCAAGTTCATTTTCAATTAATTTATAATAATCATCAATAGATGCAAAAGCTTTATTTGTCATTAAATCTAAAATATTATTTTGTCCTAATTTTTTCTTTTTTTTATCTTTTTTAATAATAACATTATTATCATTTTTTTTATAAGGATTCATAAAAATAAAATTATTTTCATTTTGTCTATTTTCAATTAATATTTTATAATATTCAAAAAATGCTTCTTTATCAATAAATAAAATATCTTCAATAACTTGATCTTTAACAGCAATCATTTCATTTATTGAATTATAAAAATGACATAATGTGTTTACTGTTCTTTGCCCAAAACATGAAGAATTTTGAGCTCTTTTAACTTTGACTAATTTTTCATTTGAAGTAAAATCTTCATCTAATTCTTCTAATTTTTTCTTTTTCCTTAATTCTTTTTCTTTACGTTTCATTTCATATCTTTTTCCTTCATTTTCTATCATAAATTCATTAAATTTATTTGATGATAAAATTTCTCTTAAAACTAAGCGAGTATTTTCAGGAAAAACAAACAATCTTTCTTTTTCATCCGGATTTTTTTTATAATTTCCAAAATCTGCGATAGTTCTCATAAAAAGGTCAAATTTATTATTTAAAGAATTTTTATTTAAAGAATTAATATCATGATTTTCTATCAAAGAAGACATATATAATTATTATTATTATTATTATATTATTCTTATTAATTTTATTAAAATTATTATAAAATTTATTTTTTATTTTTAAAAAAATATAAATAATTTTTTATATATTTATATCAAATATCATTTAATTATTTTAAATAAAAATGAACATGAAATTTTTGGTTGCATTCTTTGCATTAGTTTTAGTCAGTGCTAAAAGACTTCCAATGGTTAAAGTTGGAAGTTCTGACTTACCAGTAAATGTAGTAATTTTCCTTAAAGCATTCTTCAAACAAATTGATGGACAAAAATACTTCCCAGAATCTTATAACTGCATGGGAAACATGACTACAGTTGCACCAACTATTCAAAGTTTATTATCTGAACTTCTTTCAATTCAATCAGTTGATGATTTAGTTAAATTCGTTCAAGATGCTGTTAAAGAAGCTCCAGCAATTCTTAAAGCTTATAGTGCTTGCTCTGGAATGGATGCTGAAATTGATGAAAAACTTAAAGAAATCGAAGCTGCTTTAACTGATGCTGAATTTATGCAAAAAGTAACTGATAATGTCATTGCTAATTTAGCTACTGTTTATGCTAATTTAAATACTATTGTTGAAGACCTTAAAGGTACCCTTTTTGCTAAAGCTGGAAGAGACACTGCTGATTTAGTTAAATTTGTTTTCTTTTTATAAAATATAAATTTATTAGATTATTTTTTTAATAATAGTAAAATAATAAAAACTATATAACTTAAATGAATATTTAAATATATTTTTTTTTAATAATTTTCATTATAACTCTCCAAAAAAATTATTTTTTACAATATTTTTATTTTTGATATGAAAATATTTTTATTCCTAATAAATTATGTAATAAATTTTAATTAATTAATTAAAAATATTAAATTAAAAATTAATTTAAAAAAATTATTAAGTTATCAAAAATTATCCATTTTTAAATTTAAAACAAACTAATATACATATTTTTTTAATAAAAAAATATTTTTAATTGATATTTTTATATATTTCTTATAATTTATCATATTTTTAATTACTATATAATAATTAAAAGTAGATTTTAATTTAATATTTTTAATATTATAATCCTTTTTAATTCAATAATAAATAAAAATATTCACTTTAAATTGAATAGTATTTTTCATATTTAAATATTTGAAAAAATAAATTAATATTAATTTGAATTTTATATTTCAGTAAAAATGATTTAATAAATTAAAAAAAAGAAAATTAATATTATAAATAAATTTTATTTTAAATAAAAATGTTTAGAAAATTAAAAATATGTTAATTTAATATAATTTTTAATTGTTTATTTAATTCATATGATTATTTTTATAAAAATTATAATTTATAAATAATTTATAAATAAAATAAAATAAAAAACTCAATAAAATATTTTAATCAAGGATATAAAGCTCTATAATCTCTAACATTATTTAAAAATTCTCCAATTTTTCTAAAACATTCATAACCTCTTCTAGGAATATAAATTATACTAATAAACAATTCAGTTAAAAATTCTAATATTAAGAAATCAAATATAAAACTAATTATAAAAATTCTTATAAATGCCCCATTTTGTTCAGTCCAAACAGCCATAAAAGGAATACAAATATAAAAGCCAAGAATCCATATTGAATAACATAAAACATATCCTATAACATTTATTAAACAATTTTTTTTCTTTAAATCATCCCATTCTTTTAATATTACTAATTGACCTCCTCCTATCACACTTTTTAATAATCTTCTTCTTTGTTTATATCTTATTCTAAATAAACAAGTTATTATATACATAAATACAATTGTAATTAATGTTATTAATAAAGAATATGCAAAACATTTATTTTTATTAGAATTTATAATATTTTCATCATTAGTTAAAAAAATTGCATTTAAAATTAAAATAACAAATATTTCAGTGAAGAGTAATGTTATTTTTTTTAAACGAGAATGAAAGATTGAAATATGAAAAATTGCATTTTTAATTAAAAATCTATGAGATAAATTTCTTGAAAGAAATTTAAAGCATGATAAATTTAAATCAGAAAATGATTGTAGTCTTTGTTGATATTCATTTTCTTCATTTTCGAAAGTTTCTGGTAATTTATTAACATTATAATTATCTTTCATATTTCTTCCAACTAAACCTAATGCAATTTGTATATCAATAAATTCTTTATTATTATGTTTAATATTGAAAGGTTTTGAATCAAAATCATGTTTGTCATTTTCTTTTTCATTTATATCATTATTTGATTGATTAAAAAAATTATTATATTGTTTTGTTGTTTTTCCTGTAGTAATATTATTATTTGCATTTTCATTTTCAAATTCATCATCTTCTATTTTATTTAAATCTAATATATCATTATTATCAAAATTATCTTCAATATTAACATTTTCTTCTTCTTTATAAAAATGTTTATTTGCCATATCAACATTAATGATATCTTTTTTATTTTTTGTATAATTATGATTTGTTCCAAAAACTTTTTTTGCTTTTATACCTGGTTTAAATCCAGTTGGTACTAAAGCATTTAAAATTTTATCTTCATCTTTATTATATATCAAAAAACTTTTTAATATTTCTCTTTTTAAATATTCAATCAAACCTTCTTGAGCAAAATATGCTTTGTCATATTTTTTAACAATAATAAACAAAACAAAATATAAAAGCATTAATATAAGTAATAAATAGAAAAATTTATTAGTTCGATAATTTTTCCAGTTTATAAATACTCTAGGTCTTGATAAATAAAAAAATCTACTTTTTGTATGATATGTTAAATTATTATCAACCATAAAAGTAGTAAATTGAGTTAAATGAGTTGATAAAAATTCTATATAATTTTCATCAGAAGTATAATTTAAATAACTAATACCATCATCACTAAATTTTTCATTTGTTATATCATAATAATTACATGAAAAATTATAATTTCTACCATATAAATCAATTCTATCTTGAATACTTAATGTTGTTATTACTCCTTCTGAATCAATATATTTTGGGTCAGTAAACATTTCATCATCAGGAGATAAATAATTATCAGGGTCATATAATAACATATTTTCATTAATTTCAGATAACCATTTATATGTTTTAACAGGTAAATGAAAAATTATTCTTTTTTCATTATAACATCCTCTAATATTTATTTCAGAAAAGTTTAGACTATCATATATAATTAAATCTACTAAAGGAGAGGTGTTATTAATAAAATAATTTTCATTATAACCAAATGGAAATGAATAATATTCTATAAATGCAAACCAAACAGTAAATTCTGTCACTTTTAAATTTTCATTTTCAATATATTTTAAACAATCCATAAAATGAACATATGATCTATATTTATTAATACGTGATTCGAATAATTCATCTTCAACAAAATTTTGATCGATTTTTTTAATGATTATATTAAAATTTTTAGATTCATATTTAAATTCAGTTAATGATGTTACACTTATATAATATTTGATATATTTTTTTATTTCTTCTGTTATATAATTAAATGAAGTTTTAAATGTTTCTTGTTGAAACTCTGATAATGTAATATTTCTATTTCCATTTAAATTTATTTTATTTGATAATTTAAGTTTATTCATATTAATTAAAGTATATTGGAAATAAAAATCAATTAAATCAAAATATTCACTTGTATTATTTAATATAGAATCTTTATATAAACTTAAACTATAAGATAAATAACCTTGTAAATTTTGATCAAAGAAACTATCATTTTGGAAAAATTGTAAAGCTCCAAAAAATAAATTATGAATACTAATTAATTGTTCCCAATAAATTGTACTATTTAAATTACTATATATTATAGAAAATAATTCGTTATATTTTTCTTCTAAAATAGCATAACTATCTTTATCTATATGACAATTTCTTCCAACATATCCTGTTTCACAATTGCAAACTAAATATTCATCTATTAAATCACATTCACCATGAGAATTGCAATAATCACTATTACATTTTGGATCAGTCATTGTAACAATAGTATTATCTAAAGAAGGTTCATATACAGTTTGAGATATTTCAGGTTCAGTTTGTTTATATGGATTTATACCTAAACTCATTAATAAATTAGATAAATGAAATAAATTAACATAGTTTGTATTATCTATTGAAAATAAACTTAAAGCATTTGATATATTATATATACCATTATTTATTTTATTTGAAATTGATATATTTTTTGATATTTTAGCTATACTTCCATAATTATCTTTTATTTCACAATATACTGTTATAATACTTGATTGTTGTTGATAATATTGAACTGTAAAATTTTTTATAACTTCATTTCTAGTACTCCAATCACTTAATAATATAACATTATCAGTATTATATTCTTTTGCATAAATATAATATGTTAATTCATCATTTTTTGCTGTATCATCTTCCCAATCTAAACATTTTATAACAAAGGTTGTTGTATTATATAAACCATTTTCAGGAATTATTGTCAAACTTCCATTTTCAGGTGGACTGTTCATTGTTAAAGTAAAAGGAATACTTTTACTAACTATTTTTTCTTTTCCATCTAAATCTATTTTTTTTGAATATACATCTAAAACAACTACATATAATTTAGAACCTTCGAAAAAATTATTGTCTATTTGTGTAGCTAATAGTTCAACATTACCAATAAAAGGCGAATTAGATGGAAAAGTCATTGTTTCATCATTATTAGCAATACGAGTTGCATCAGGATCAAACCACCATTTTGTATTATAAGTTTCTGTAGTACAAGCAGTAACTTTTCCTACTAAATTTGTAAATGTATCAATATTAATAGGTACTCCTTCTTTAACATTAACTAAAATAGCCAAAGCATCAAAATCAAGACATAAATTAGGAATTGATATACTTTGAGTTAATCCATAATTTTGACAGACCAAAACACATCTATGTTCTTCAATTCCTTCAGGATTTGTCCAATTAACAAAATTTAATGAACCAGAACAACTTAAGCAATTTGTTTCATTCCAACCAAATTGACCATTAACGTCATTTGCACATGTTGCACAAGTTTCATGACATTTTCTACATTGATTCATTCTAATATCTCCATATGTTCCATCAGGACATTTACTTAAACAATTTCCGTTATCATCTATAAAAATAGTACTTGCGTCACAAGTTATACAATTATCTTCAAAATCTCCCGGATATTCACAATGAGTATTAGAAGGTGTTGCACAATAATTTGTTGCTTCATTATAAATAGTTCCTTCATCACATATAGTTAATGTATTATAATAATTTTCATTCAATAAATTATAACCAATATAATTAGATGTTTTTCTATAAAAAAAGAATCTATAATAAAATGGATTATCTTCATCATAATCAGCATTTTGACTTCCTAATAAATTTATAAATTTATATTTATGTAAGTTTAATACATCTAAACTAAAATCATCATCATAGGTTGAATCAACTGGATTAAATTGATTTTTAAAATAAGCTAATAAACCTGGATATTTTCCATCACTCATTCGATTTGTTAAAGAATATTTACCTACATTATTTTCAATATTAATATATTGACTGTTTATATATTTAAAATTACTTTGTTGCCATAATTTCAACTCTCTAATAAATATAAATCCAAAAGAAGGATTCGTATCTCCTGAATATATTTTTAATCTACTATTTGTAGAATTTCTATCAATTGTTTCTGTAGTTTTTAATTGTTGTTTATTTTCATTTAAAAAAAAGTAATGTTCTGAAGTTTTTCCTATCAAACTAGTTCCACATTTTATATTAACCCAAAGATATTGAGTTACTGTCATATCTATTGTTTCTTGAAATAATGATGGTTCATCTATACTATATACTCCATAACATTTTAACATAATGCTATTACCATTTTTATATAATTGTACTTTATTATGATAATCCCATTCTATATTCAATGATTCAAAATTAACTGCATCTACATTAAAAGAATAAATATATAACCAAAATTCAACTGTGCTTTCTAATGTATATGATACTGGAACCATATAAAGAAAATTATTTATTAAACTAAAATCAATATATGGTATATATTCACAATATGTTATTGAGGTTACTGGATTTTTACGTAACCAATATAAACCTTCTGTTAAATCACAGGTACATGAAAGGGAAGAAGATGATGTACAAAATGTTTTACAGTTATCTGAACAAACATCACATGGTTTTGCTTTTCCTGTTATATATATGTCAAAGTATTTGTCATCATTTGCACATTGAAGATCTGGTTCAAGGAAAGGATGATAATCAGGAATACAATAAACTGGAATACTTTCTCCTGATGCAGTTTGAGCTGGTAGAAGACAACCATTATCACTTGAACTATATAAATTATAATTAATTATAATTCCAACATTTTTTTCTGTGCTCATTGTTGTTCCATAATTTGCATGAATAAATGTATTATATATTCTTAAATCAGCCCATAAACATATTAATTCATAACCTAATGATATTGTATTTATTTTTACATCTGGAATAACATAGTCATTAATTGCTATAGGAATATCTATTTTATTTACCATAAAAGTAAACATATTAGGATATATATTTTTATAATCTTCTGATTTATAATTCGCAATAGATATTTGTATCCACTGTCCAAAATAATTTTTAAAATTTTTATCAATAAAAACATTTTGATTGTTTATATTAAAAACTAAATATGCTGTTGAAATTGCATAATAAATATAAATATCTTCTCTTAATATTATTAATTTAGGTTCAGTTGATTGTGTTGATTTTTCAACTCCCAAAAATTTCATCCATATACTAAAAGTATAAGTAGTTAAGGTATTAACATTTGTATTTGAACTGTCACCACTTATTAAATTAAAATCTACAGTTTGTTGTGAATTTTGTGTAGGAGTTTTCATAAAAAATCCAGTTGCTAAATAACATGTTGTATTAACTAAAACATATCCATTATTAGTATCACATTCATAACATGTACTATCAGTACTTCCCCAACATCTTAAACATTTAATATTACAAGTACTTAAAGATACATCAGTTCCATTTATATTTGAAATATAATAACCTGAATTTTCTGAAATCCAATCGAAATTAGTAGCATAATTAATAAATGTAAAATTATCATTTGTATCAAAATTTTTTGTATAACTATGTTGAATATACATATCTTCTCCATTTATTGTTTCAATTATATCATTAATATCAATTTTATCTATAGTAAAAGGGTAAAATAAAACTAATCCTGTAATTGTTTCAAAATATTGTTTATTATTATATGATTGAACAGTTTGTAATGAAGCTTTACTTAAATCCCATATTCTTAAATTTTTATAATATGCACTTCCCCAATATATATTTGTGCCTGAAGGTTGACATTCTCCGTTATCTGGTGTACTACAAAATCCTATTGTATTTAACATTACATTAGAATTATTTGGAATAGGTTTTGTTATTCTTGGATTATTTAAATCAAAATTTAAATAAACTTTGATAATTTTGTTAGTATTTGAAATTATTTTAACTTCTATCAATAATTTATTCCATTCATATAAATTAATTCCTTCAATTTTTTCAGGATTATTTATATCACTATAAAATGCATAATAAAATGTACTTCCATTTTTATATAAAATATGTGGATTAGACCATAAATAATATTCAATTTCTTTATTTTCTATTTTACAACCATTTAAAACATTATCTAACATAAACCATATTTCAAAAATATATCCTTCTGTTAATTCTTGAGTTTTCACAAAATTATGAAAAAAATTAGGAAAATTATAACAACTTGAAATAAAAACTCCGCTATTTTCAATATTATCTTCACTATAACATGTATAATCTAATCTAAAATAATTATTGTTGATATTACATTGAAAATTACTTTGATAATCCTTTAAAGCACTTGTACTACCACTTGGACAATTATTTATATTATCAGGACAATTTGTATTACATATACCATATAATTCTGGACTACCTGGTAATCTCATTTTACCTTCATCACAATAAGTTAAACATACTATTGTGTTATTATCATATAAATTAATAAAATAATTGGCATTACATGTTAAAGGTGTATTATCATCTATACAATATTTTCCTGTATTATCACTAGTACAAGATGCAAATGCTACACATCTATTTAATTCAATTGAATATTTATATCTATTTGTTGCATCACATAGAGGAATAAAAACAAAATTAGTTGATAAGGTTAAATCAACTACTGTATTAATACTTTCTCTATATTTGGGGATGGTGTGATTTTCATAATCTCTTGTAGATTTTGATTTATTTATTAAATGATATTGATGATTTAAGTATTTACTACTAGTAAATTTTTCAAAATTACATACAAATAAAAGACTAGGAAATTCATTTTTATTGAATTGATAAAAATCGACATATTTTATATAATTATTATATAAAATTGGAATATGATCTCTAAATAAAACAATTTCTCTCATATATATATCAGAAGCTTTATTTTCAATTCCAATCATTGATAATGTTGTTAAAAGTTTTGTTGATGAAGAAATATAATATCGATATGGATAAGCCCCTTTATAATTTACTCCATTTATTGTATATAAAATTTCACTTTCTATGGTAGTTTCATCATTATCATTAAAATTATCATTATCATTTCCTAATAAATAAAATTTTTTTTTATAATTACTTACACTACAAATTACCCAAATCCACATCCCACTATCACTTTCACTACTTCTTACTAAAGTTTTTTTTACTTTATTATATGCATTCGAATATTTTGCATTTATATCATCATTACTTACATCTTTAACATAATATTCTTGAGGGAAACACATTCCATCTAAACTAGAACCTTTGATTAAAGAAATTTGTAAATGATTTTTCCATATAAAATGAATTCCATTTGATATTACACTAGAATCTTCAAAAAATATCCAAAATGCCATTGCATAATTACCAGAATAAGAATTTGGGACATCTTTAAAAGTAATATCTTTAAATTGAGCTAAATTAATAAAGTGAATACACGTTTTTGAAGTAATATCATAATATTCACCTTCTTCTCTACATAAAGAAAGGTCAACTAATACTTCAGCAGAAATGTCTGTTTGTTTATTTAAAATATTTGTTCCTAATTCTCCATTATAATCAACATTAAATTTTAAAGATTTATTTACTATATCTTCAACAATGAAGCTATTTGTATATTCTGTAAATGTATTATCCAATTTAAAATATGTATGAAACATATGTAATAAACTTGGAAATTTTGAAGATGTTTCAATTCTTATTCTACTTATATAATCAACATTAAAATAAGCCTCCTGCCAAAGTCCTATAAATCTATAATATAAAACTCCCCATTCTTTTCTTGTTGATGGACAATCATCAGTTATTGATAACCAAGTTGTATTACTATTTGCTATAATATCACTATATTCAGAAGTAATTGTTTTATTTGAAGAATAACTATAACTTTCATTATTTAAATTTATATACATTCTATCTCTTGTATAATCAACTGCACAAGAAACAAAATTCCATCTATTTATATAAAATGTAGTTGATAAATTCTCACTTTCTGTATTAGTTCCATTTGTTATACTTGCATAACAAGTATATAAATATAGATTTGGTTCTGTTAAAGTACTTTTTTCAATTTTTATTTTATTATGACCGTTCCAATGGAATGTTATTCCTCCAAATTTATCATCTATATAATTATTTGCATACATCCAGAAATTTAATGTATATTTTTTTGTTTCTTTTGCCGTTGATATAGGATAAACTAAAATATCTTTCGATTTAGCAAAATTAATAAAATCATATCTAATACATCTTAATTGGTTTGATATATTGAAAAAATATTGACTATTACTATTTTGAACTAAACAAGTGCAACCATTTTTTGATTTTTCATAACATCCTTCCACACATGTATTATCGCAAGAAACTGTATTTTCAGTTTCTGTATCAATTTCTTCATATACTTTATATGGTAAATCTATAATATTTCCTTCATCAAATAACCAAAAATAATCAGGAACACAATCAAATTTTGTTGCAGAAGAAGTATTTAAATAAGTTTGAGAATAACAATTACTTACACTGCTTCCTTTAGGAAAATAAGTTGTTTCTAAATTTTCTGGAGTGTAAAAAGGTGATCTTAATAAACCACTATTTTCTTGAAATCTTAGTAGACCTATAATAAATGTTGTATATACTTTAAAATTATAGAAAAAGCCATAAACTGTATTTGGTATTTGTAATGGAGAAAAAACAAAAGATGTTAAATCTTTAAAAACTAAATTATTTAAAGGAACAACATCTAAATTTATTTCTAATTGTAACATTTGTGGGAAATAATCATCGATACTTTTATGATATGCAAAACTAATATAAATCCATTTTCCAAAATTATCATAAAAATCTGAATAGGTATTTAAATATTTTTCATCTCCTCCTCCAACTGTTGTTACTAAATTTAATCCATAATGTGTATTATTATATGTTGTACCTTCACTATTTTCTGTATAAAATTGATTTCCATCATATAATAATTTTATATTGTTTCCATAATAAATTAAATCATTTTTTTTTGCATTGAATCCAAATATTTTTGTCCAAAAACCAAAAGTCATTGCATTATATGAATTCAATGTGCTTGGTAAATCTACCATTAAAGGATTATATCCTGTTGTTGTTGGGCTTTTAAAATAATATCCACTTATTTTTTTACATTCATCTTTTTGTAAAAAATGTGTACTGTCACATTCATAACAAGAATCCCTAACCCAACATCTTGTACATCCTTCTTTACAATCTATTGCATAAAGTTTATCTCTTTCATCAAAATGAAATCCTAAAGAAGGAAAAATAACTTTAACAATATCAAAATTAGATGAAAAATTTATTAGTTGCAAAACATAATCAGTTCCAATTGGTAATGAAGTTATTTCAATTCCATTTGCTTTAGCAGGGTCATAAATTTTATTATTGATAATATATTTACTAAATAAAGGATAAAAATATTGAATTCCATTTAAACGAGAAGAACTAAAACTGTCAAAATATTGATCAAATTCAGGAAGAATATTTTCATTAACCATATTACCATCCCATACACGTAATTTTTTATAATATGCACTTCCCCACTTTATTATTGTTGAATTTCTTTCACATTCATGACAAAATAAAATAAATTGTAAATCATAAATATTTGTCCCATCTTCTGTAAAATTCATATTACAAATATCTTTATTATTATTTACAGCACATTTTAAATTGTAATAACTTTTGTCTGATTTATAAAAATATTTACTAGATATTGTAATTTTATTCCATTCATAATCGATAATGGATGTGTCATCATCTGAACTAAAAAAATAAGCTTTATTTTTATTTTGATACATTTTAACAGTGTTTGAATAAAAAATAATTCTTTCTTCATTTTCCTTAAAATTTTTATATGAATCAATACTTAGATCAATATATATCCAAAAATCAATAATATAATTAGTTAAATAAGGATTTATTGGTATTTCAAAAGTTCCAGGAGTATATTTTGCACTATAAAATAAGTCATATTCTTTTTCTTCATCTAAACAATTATAATATAAATTATAATAATCATTAGTGTTTCTGCAAAAATTATTATAATCATTATATTGATTATCACATGTCATACTTACATCACAATAATAATCACATAATCCTCTTTTTTTATTTACTCCTGGATATTGAATATATTTTTCACTATCACAAGTAGCATAACATTTTTTATCAGAATGTTGAAGATAAAAACCTTCTTTACAAACCAATGCTTTATAATCAGAAGGTTCTATGAGATCATAAACAAAAGATATATTTGAATTTTCAGGGGGGGTTAAATCAATATATTCGTTAATATTCACAAAACTATCTGAATATTTTTTATTTGGAGATAATAAAAAAAGGTGTTTTAAATTTAATGGAGCTGTGACAGAAAAAGATGGGATATCAGTATTATTATATGAAATTGAATAATTTTTTTCTATTCCTAAAGAATTTTTACCTGTAATTTGATAGATATTATTAATTTCATCATATAATAATTTATTTAAAGGTAAATAAAAAGCAATTTCAGGAAATGATAAAACATTATCATAAAAATTATAATACATATATAAAAAATCAGATGGCATATATTCTTTAAAAATAACTAAATTTCTAAAATAAAGTTGTACATCAGTAATATTAGATGTGTTTCTATTTTCATAAAAAGATTTTGCATTTTTTATTTGTAAATTTGATTTAGAATTGGCAGTATAAATTTTTCTAAAATAAACATCATTAAAATAATTAATATCATTATATGTATAAAGTTTTTCATGTGGTAAAGTTTTTGCTTTATAATTTGATTTTCCGTTTTTTATAGTATTTAAATAAAAAATACTATGATCATAAGACATTGCACATTGAATATGAAACCATTCCCCTCCTCCTGATGTAATTTCTTCAATTGATATTGAATAATTTTTTGTAATTTCTTTCTTTTTTTCATCCTCAAAGAATTCTTTAAATTTTGTATAATTTAATTTATTTTTAATTTCAGAATTTATTAATTCATTACTAAGACAATATGCATTAATTTTTGTATCACTATTATAAACAGTAATTACTAAAAAATCATCAACAACAACATGAATTAATAATTCATTTTTAATATCATTTTTTTTGAATTCTGGTATAAATGGAATAAACATCCAAAATCCTAAAGTTACTCTATTATTTGTTAATGGAGGTTCAAAAGAAATTGAAATATCTTCATATTTAGTTAAATCAATATAATTAATATTACAAACTCCATTTTCAATACTATTATCAGTTAATGATGTACATTTAGTACAAGAATTTTTTGCATTTCCATTTGTATTATCACTTGTACATGTAAAACAACTTTTGTGACATGGAACACATTTTGTCCCATTACACATATATTTATAAGCACAATTATTATTATTAATTATATTTATATCAGTTCCACAAGTAGATGAATCATCTTTAGTATTATTTGAATTTTCATAATCATTAGAATTAGTATCATAATAATAATAAACTTCATAATGACTTAAAATAATTGAATTATCTCCACCACCATCTTCTAAAGAATATTCAATTTTTAATTCGGCATCTTCATCGAATGTAATATTATTGCAAATTGAATCATTAAATTTAAAATTAAAATTTTCACCATCTTTTCCATTAAAATAATATTCAATATTTATTTTTTTTGAATTTGTAGTTATATAATTGCATTCTTGGACTCCATTATTTTTATTAAAAAATCTTATTTTTAATTTTTTTGCTGGATTTTTGGTATTAATATATAAATTAGCAATATATTTTTTATATTTATTTTTAGTAAAAGGAAAAAAAGAATCACAAATTATATTTGTTTTAGAACTTATACTTCTTTTAAATAAATATATATTTTCTGTTATTAAATCATTAAAATCAGTACTTGTATTTGTATAATTTATTTCTTCATCTGAATAACAACTAGTATCAGCATCATAATAAATTCCATATTTATATTGATATATTGAATAATCTGTATTATTATTTTCTTTAGTTTCATTTTTGGTATAATAACAAAATCGATGATAATATTGTTTTTTAATATTAAAAACTTTTTCATTTGTTTCAAAAATTTGATCATCATTTTCAAAAGTATCTGGCCAAACACCTATATTCAAAGAATATTTTGTTAATAATATAAAATATATAAAAAATGATAAATAAAATTTATTTATAAATAAAAATATATATTGAACCATATTTTTATTTGTTAAATAATAATTTAATATTTTTATATTTAAAAATAATATTAAAAATTTTAAAAAATTTTCTTATATATATTTAATATATAATTCTAATAATATATATTAATTATTTTTAATTAAATTTTGTTGATTTTGGAAAAGAAAAAGATGATGATTCACTTTCCTGACTGTTATTAAGATAAATATCATTTTTATCATTTTTTTCACTATTTTCTCTACTTAATGAAATCAATAAATCTGATTTTTCTCTCAATTTTATCATATATTTTACATTTAAATGTAATCCACAAAAATATAGTATAATTATTTCATTATAAATTAAAATTCCAAATAACATAAAAATAAATCCAACTATTAAAGGTGGAACGTAGTAACCTGGTATATGAGTTTCAATAATTCTTTTAATACTTAAACAAATACTTACTAATAAATCACTTATTATTCTATGAGTTGGTGAAAATTGTTCATTAAGTAAAATTCTTGATATATTTTGAAAAGAAAAAAATAAACTACTAAATAATAAATTAATAATATTATCTTTAATATAATTATTTATACTATCTTTTTTTATTTTTTCAAAACTTAACAAAATCCAAAAAAAAACAACAGAAATTAAATCACTGGCTAAAATTATAAAATAAGGATCTATAAAACAAATTTCCATAAAATATTTTTCTAAAACTTCTCTATAAGAAATAATTAATGTTGATAAAATAGCTATTACCCAAAATTTTTGGTTTTTTATATAAAAATATTCTTTATATATTATAAAACATATAGTATTTATTACTATACCAATTAATATTAAAATAAAACCAAAATAATTATGATTTTCTATTTTATATTTTATAATTATATGAACAAAAAGTAAAGTTAAAAACATTTGAAGAAAAATAAAAATAGTTTCTATATTAGATTGTAAAATTAAATTAAATAATTTTATTCTTAAAATATATGATAAAGATAAAGAAATTGTTAATATTATTTGACATATAATCATAATATTATTTTTATAATTCATGTTATCTTTATTTTTTGTTATAAAAGAAGGAATCCAACCAAAAAAATTTATTTTAGAAAATTTTCTTTTGAATTTTATTTTTTTTTTATGTTTGCTAAAATTTTGACTTCTAATATATTTTATACAAAAAAGAGTAAATGATAAAAAAAATGAAAATAAATGACAGAATAGTACATTAATAATACAATGTGCTGTTAAAATTGAATTTAATTTTTCAAAAAAATAATAAAACAAAAATAAAAATAGAGTAAAAAAAATTGGTATTATTATACTTTTATCTATTTTTCCAATACCAATTAATTTATTATTAATAGAAAAATCATTTTCCATTAAATTAAATAAAACCTATAATATTAATTATAATTATTTTTTTATAATTATTTAAATTATTTTAAATTATTAATTTAAAAATGAAAAAAGAAGAAATCAATAAAAATTTAATGCCACATAATAAAAAAATTACAAAAAATAGTAGAGGATATGGTTTAAAGCAAATAGCAAAAATGACATTAGGTTCAGGTAATATAGATTTAGCTGTAGAATTACCAAAAGGAGAAGATTTAAATGAATGGTTAGCAGTAAATACAATAGAATTTTATAATGATATTAATTTATTATATGGAATGTTAATAGAATTTTGTACTAAAGAAAGTTGTCCTGTGATGAGTGCAGGTCCTAAATATGAGTATTTATGGGCAGATGGAACTAATGTTAAACAACCACTTAAAGTTTCTGCTAGTGAATATATTGAATATCTTATGACTTGGGTTGAAAATCAATTAAATAATGAAAATATTTTTCCTTCTGTTATTGGAGTTCCTTTTCCTAGAAATTTTTTTCAAATAATAAAAGTTATTTTTAAAAGACTTTTTAGAGTCTATGCTCATATTTATTATACTCATTTTCCTCATATAGTTATGCTTGGATGTCAATATCATTTAAATACTTGTTTTAAACATTTTATTTTTTTTATTGAAAGATTTAATTTAGTAGAACCTAAAGAATTGGCTCCTTTGGCTGAATTAATCCAAAAATTTAAAGAGAGAAGAAATGAACAAATAAATGAAAAATAAAATATAAATTAATTATTTTATATTAATTTAGTATATAAATTTAAATTAAATAATGATAAAAATAAAATAATTAATACATTAAATAATATTAAAAATTTATTTTTTATGAATTTTTCAAATCCAATTAAATGTAATTATATTAAAATAGATAAAAATAATAATAATTTAGCTATAATTAAAAATAATTGTAAAGAAATTGATATATATTCTATAGAAAATTTTAAAAAGATTACTTCATTTCAATTCAAAGAAATAATTGATAAAATTAAATTTTCATATTTAAATAATTTAATTTTAATATTATTTAAAAACAATAACTTAGAAATAAAAAATATATTTGATTCAACATTTAATTGTCAAATAATAGATAATATTGTTCCAATTTCTAATATTAAATTTTCTCCAGATAGTAATAAAATAATTATAGTAGATGAATTTAATTTAAAAATAAATATATATAATTTAGAAAATAAAAAAGTTTATTATATTCAAAATCCAAAATTTCATAACAAAAATTTTATAAAATTTTCAAATTCAAAATTAATTTGTATTATTCCTGAAAAATTTCAAATAAAAGAATATTTAGGAATTTATTTATTAAAAGATTTTAATTTAATAAATTATTTTCAATTAAATAATAAAATTGAAATAAAAGAATATTATTTTTTAAATGATGATTCAAAAATTGTTATTTTAAATCAAATTAATTATAATTTTTTTATTATAAATTTATTTGGAGAAATAATTTCTGAAATTGAAATAGATAATAATATTTTAGATAATATTAATAATTTTAAATTAAGTTTTAATAAAAAATTTTTATGTTTATCAATGTTAAATAATATTATTTTATATGATATTTTTTATTATAATAAAATTGAAACTTTAAAAAATTTAGATTTTAATCAAAAAACATTATTTTTTGAAGAAATTATTGAAAATAAAAAAAATGAAAATAGTAAAACTTATAAATTAATTCAAATTCCAAAATTTCCTTATCAAATAAAAACTAATAAAAAGATAAAAAATATTTTATTTTCTTATGATTCAAATTATTTAGCTTATTTAGATGAAAATTATCCAAATTGTTTATTTATTTATAATATTCCTTTGTTGTATTATTTTTCTGTAATTATTTTATCAAAAGAAATTAAAGATTTTAAATGGTCAATATTTAATAATTATTTATATATAATTTCTGGATTATCAAAAATATATGTTTTTAATATCAAAAAAAATTTTAAATGTATTGATATTTCATCTAATATTCAAATTGAAAATATGAAAATTTCAAAAAATGGAAAAAATTTTATTTTATCTGATAAAAAAAAAACTCAATTTGTAATAGGATTTTTAAATTAAGTAAAAATTATTTATAAAATTAATATAATAATTTATATTTTAATTATTTAAAAATTTTTTTAAAAACATAACTTTTACTCAAATTTTAAATAATAAATAATTTTTAAATAATAATATTATTATTTATTTTATATAAAAATTTTTTAAGAAATAAATATAGATGATAAAAAATTATTTTTAATTAATAAATATTTATTTCACTTTTAATAAATAAAAATTAATTTTTAATTCATTTATTTTTACCAATGAGTGAAAATTCAATTCCATATTATATAAAAGTCGATGATTATGGAAATGCTAATATTTCAAGAGATAAAATTTTTGCAATACCAAAAGATTCAACATTAGTTATTGAATTAATTAATGGTTGTCCAATTTCAAAAAATATAAAATTAATATCAAATTGCGAAGAAAATTTTCCAGATGAATATTACTTAGAAAATACTGTTTTTGACATAAATAAATCAGAATATTCAAAATATATTTTTGAACCAGATTATAAAAATTCAATGATAATATTTAAATTAAATATGAAAAATACAGGTGCAATTAAAATATTTTTTTCATATTTAGATAATAATAACCAAAATAAATTAACAAATGTAATTAATTTAATTGTTGAACCAGAAATAATAATAAATGAAAAAAAAATTGAAATGAATTCAATTTCATTAATAAGTGTTTTATCTAAAAATATTGGAAAATTAACTGATTTTAAAGAATTTTATAAAGAATGTAATTTATTAAATTATAATTTTATTCATTATACACCTATTCAAAAATATGGTAATTCAAATTCATTGTATTGTTTGGCAAATATAAATGAAATAAATGATTCTTTTTTTTCAGAAAAATTAGATAATAATACTAAATTAGAATATTTGGATAAAGAAATAAAAGAAAATGAAAAAAATTTTTCAATTGGTTCAATTGTTGATATTGTATTAAATCATACAAGTGATAATTCAGATTGGATTGCAGATCATCCTGAATGTGGATATAATCTTGAAAATTCACCTTGGTTAAATTGTGCTTATGATTTGGATAAAACACTTGCGGATTTTTCAAAAGATTTTATAGAATGTAAAACTAAATTAAAATTTCAACCTTTTATAAATAATGAAAATGATTTAAATATTACTATGGGTGAAATAGATAAAATAATTAAACAAAGAAATTTATATGAATATTTTAATATAGATTTAGAAAAAAATCTTAAAAAATATGAAGAAATTTTTGATGATTATAAAAAAGATAATAATAAATATAAAATAAACAAATATTATACAAAAAATGAAGATGATTATTTTTATAATAATTGTATAGAAAAATTAGGAGAAGAAAGAAATGGTGTAGAAATAATCCAACAAAATTTATTAAATTTATTATTAGATAATAAAATAGAAAAAGAAACTTTTTTAAAAAAATTAAAATCTCTCATATTAAATTTCAATAGTAAATGGCAACAAAATTCAAATAATATGTTAAATTCAGCATTAGGTAATATTAGAAAAGAGATACATGAAAATTATTTAGAAAATATTAATCCTTACGGACATAAAGCAATAAAATATGTTCATGAATTATGTAAACCATTTTTCATTCCATTCGGCAAAGAAAAAAATAAAATTTTCGCAAACAATGGATGGATTAGTAATAGTGATGACCCACATAATCCAAATCCTGATTTTACATTAAAAAACACATATTATTATTATAAAAGAAATATTAATATTTGGTGTGATTGTGTTAAAATAAATTACGGAAAAAATCTTAAAACATGTCCTAAATATTTACTTGATTTTATGACTAAATATGTGACTGATATGGCAAAAATTTTTAAAGGTTTTCGATTAGATAATGCACATTCAACACCCGAATACATAGGTGAATATTTAATGATGAAAGCAAGAGAAGTTAATCCAAATTTACTTGTGATTGCTGAATTATTTACAAGTCCTGAAATAGAAATTAATTTTATGAATAAATTAGGTATTAATTTATATATAAGAGAATTATGTTGGTTTAATGATATAAATTCAATGTCAGGAAGAATGTATTTTTGTTTTGAGGGAGAACAAAAAAAATTTGGAATGGTTCAAAATGAAGATAAAAAATATAAATATTTATATCCTAAAAGACCAGAGAGTATTATATATGATATAACTCATGATAATGAAACTTTTTATAAAAAATATAATAATTTAGGTATAAGTTTAACTGTTATGGCATGTAATTCATTTAGCATATGTCCAATTGGATCAACAAGAGGAACTGATCAATTATTTCCAAAACAACCAAGTGTTGTTAATGAAAATAGAAATTATTTATATGTGAATGAAGAAATTGAAAAAAATATAAATGAAATAGAAAATGATAAAAACAATAATAATGAAAAAGAAGAAGAAGAAGAAAAAGAAGAAAAAAAAGAGGAAATTGAAAAAATTAAAAAAGTAAATTTTGAATTTAAATGTGATGCTGAAAAAGTATTTTTAGCTTTATCGAGCAGAGGTTGGAAGCCAAATATTGAATTAAAAAAAAAAGAAAATGGTTTATTTTCAATTGAACTTGAATTAGATACTTCTGAAACACATTATTATAAATATGTTATAAATAATAAAGATTGGGTTTATGATAAATCAAAGCCTTTTGTTAATGATGGAAGTGGAAATATAAATAATTACATTGAATTTGGACCAAAAAAAGATAAAAAAAATGAAGTTGAAGATTTTAATAAATTAATGAAAAGTTGTAATTTTCATAAATTTAATGATTTAACAATTTTTAGACATTATTTAAATTATATGAGAAAAGAATTTTATAATAAAAATATTGAATATGATTATAAAATAAATGGAAATTATATTTCAATTTTTAGAAATGTTCAAATTAATGGAGATTATATTCAAAAAGAAAATGATAATTTTTTTTATGGCTATGGAATAATTTGTAGAACAGGTTATAATTTAAATAATAATTATCAAAAATATTCTATAGGTTTACCAGGTGAATTTTGTGAATTAGTTTGTGCTGTATTTATGAAAAATGGTAAAGTTAATGTTGAAGAATTTGATAAAAATAATCTTCTTGAAAATTCAAAAAATTTAAATGAAGTTTATATCACAAAAAATGAAAAAATTTTTAAAAAAATATGTAAATTTAATAATGAAAAAAATTATATTGAATTTAATCCTTTAATTCATTCTAATTTTGCGATTTTAATAAAATATAAAATTCCAGAAAATAAATTTATTTTATTTAAAGGAATTTATAACAATCTTTATAAAATAAACAATGAATATTCTGAATATATAATGAAGTAATTCCACGTTTTGAATATTTTAGAACAGATCGTACAGAAGAACAATTTAAAAATATTCAAAAAGAAAACCAAATTAATATAAATAATATTAATACTGAAAATAATATTTACAAAGTTGAAAATGTAAACTGTAAACAAAATGTAAATAAAGAAAATTTAAATAGTGAAGAAGATGAAATTGTTGTGAATGAAATTAATGAAATAAATGAAGAAGAAAAAAAAGTAGAAAATGATGGTCAATCTTTAAATAAAAAAAATATTAAATCTTCTAATTTAATGACTTTTAACAGAGAAATAATAAAAAATATTGATAATAAAGATAAAAAAGATAATGAAATTCAAAATGATAAAAAAAATGAAGAAAAAAAGAACAAAGAAGAAATCAAAAAACAAAAAGAAAATTTTTTATTAGAAATTAAAAATATTGAACAAATTAATGAATTAAACTATGAAAATGCAATTATTTTTGATGATAGAAATTTTTTAAAATTATTTATAGATTTTTTCACTGTAAAAGAAATAATTTTATACACATTTATTTATAAAGAAAATTTTCATTTAAGAATAATTAAAATATATTGCTTCATTTTTGAATTAAGTACTTTATTATTTTTTAATTCAATATTTTATACTGATTATTTTGTTCATTTAATTTATTTAAATGATAAAATATCATTTAACAAAAGATTACCTAAATGTATATATTCATCATTATTAACTTATATAATAATGTTTTTTCTTAATTTTTTAACTAACTCCAAAAAAGATTATCACAAATTAATTGATAATATTGAAAATGAATCAAATATGAGTTATATAATTGAAATGTCAAAAATTAATAATAATTTAAAAGTTAAATTAAAAATTTTTTATATTATTTCAATTGTTTTATTTATTTTTTTTTGGTTTTATAGTTCATCTTTTTGTGGTGTTTATAGACATAATCAATTTTCACTTTTTATAAATTTTTTAATTAGTTTTTTAATAAATTTAGTAGTGTCTATTTTTTTTTGTTTAATAATTGTATTAATTAAGTATTTTTCAATTAAATATAAAAAAGAATTGATATATAAAATTGGATTAATTATTAATTTTATAATTTAATATAAATAATATATAATATTTTAATATTTAATTATAAATATATTTATTAATATTTAATAAGTAATTTAAAAATTTTTATATTAAATAAAATTTAATAATAAAAATTATAATATTATAATATAATAATTATAAACTTAATTAAACAATTTTTTCATAATTTTAATTTTTAATTATTTATATCTCTTTCTTATTTATTTCCCATTTTCTTTTGCATTGCTAATAATTTTTTTCTAATTTCTTTTTTTCTTTTTAAAATATCATCATATAATTTTTGTCTATATTCTTTTACTGTATATTTAACATTATCATCTATAGGAATATGTATTGGTTTTTCACAAGAAATTTCTGTATCACTATATTGATCATGAAAATCAGCTACATAAGGATGTTCTAAAGCTTGTATTACATTTATTCTTTTATTAGGATTAAATTGTAACAATTTACCTAACAAATCTAATTCAATCGCAGTTGCTTTAGGATATAAACTTTTTAAACTTTTTGTTTTACTAACTACTATAGTTTCTAGCATAGTAGCTGCTAATTCACTTTGAATAGATTGTATATCTTCTTTAGAAGGTTTCCCAGTCACTTCTAAAACTTTATTAATTTGACTTAATGTACTTGTACCAGGGAACATAGGTTTTCCTCCTAATAATTCCCCAAAAATACACCCAACACTCCACATATCAGCCTGAGTACCATACTTAGTACTACCCAGTAATATTTCTGGTGCTCTATACCATCTTGTTGCTACATAATCTGTCATTACAACATCTTTTCCAGTAAAAGATGTTATACATCGAGCTAAACCAAAGTCACAAACTTTTATATATGAGTCACTATTTATTAATATATTACTTGGTTTTAAATCTCTATGTATTATTCCTGCACTATGAATAAATTTAAGTGCTTTTAATAGCTGATACATTATAAATTGTTTATGAATAGGTTCTAAAATATTAGCTCTTATAACAGTGTGTAAATCTGTTTCCATATATTCAAATACTAAATAAATATCTTTATCATTTTCTGCTTTTATAACATTTAATAATCTAATAATATTTTCATGTCCATTTAACTCTTGTAAAAGCATTATTTCTCTATATGTTCGTTGAGAATCAGTTGCATTTTGAAATGCATCAAAATTTTTTTTTAATGCAACTATTTCATGAGTTTTTTTATCCATTGCTTTAAATACTACTCCATATGCACCTTTTCCTTGTTTATTAAGTAATTCGTAACGTTTAAGAATGTGACTTTCGATTTCTTCTACCATTTAGTTTTATTTGTAAATATAAATCAATTAAATTAATAAATATTTAAATTTTGAAAATATAAATTAAATTTTTATAAATATATTTATTTTTTTAATTAAAAATTAATAAAAATAATTATTTAATAATAATATTTATTTTAATATATTAAATCTCTTAACAATTTACATTAATGATATACAAAATAATATTTGTGTTTTGATATTTATTTAATTTATTTTTTATAATTTTATAAAATATTAATTTTATATTTAATAATTAAGTTATTTTATTATCATTTATTTTTATAATTTTTTAAATATTAAATATCAAATAAATTTAATATTATTTAAATTCTTCAAATTGTTCATAATCACAAAGTTCTTTAGAACTATTTATATTTAGTTTTATTTTATCATTTTCGATCATTTCTTCTGGCAATTTTTCTATAAAATCACTATTATCTATCATAGTAAAATTCGATACGTTTCTTACAATAAATTTAGATTTCAAAAATTGTTCACATAAATTTTTATTACTTTGTTCTTTTTTTAATGCTTGAGAAAAAAATACTAATACTTCTTTACTAATTTCACAACGATACTCGTTGATTAAATCAATATAATAATCACCTTTTTCAAGATTTTCCTGTATTATTTTCATTTTTTCACTCTTAGTTTTTTTACCATTTTCATCTTTTCTTGATAAAAAAGGATGTCTATTAAATAATATTTTAAAAGCTAAAATTCCACATTGCCAAATATCATTTGAAAAATTCATAGATTTTTGTTCATTTGTAATTTGTTCTACTTTAGAAGGAGGTAAATTATCTAATGAATCTAATAATTCTGGTTTTTTTGATAAAGAAGATGGAGATATCTTATATTTTGCACTAAATAAATTCAAATTTTTTTTATCATTTTCATCATTGTATTGGACTAAAATGTTTCCTAATTTAATATCATTATGCACAATATTATTTCTATGCAAATAATATAATCCTTTAAATATATCTTTTAATACTTTTTGGACTATTCTTTCACTAAAAGGATTTCCATATTTTTTAAAATATTTTTCATAATTTGAAGATAAACTTCCTCCATTACAATATTCAAAGATTAAATATAATTTATCATTTTGTTTATAATCACCATAAAATTTTACTAAATTTTCATGTTCATATTCACGATTTAATGAAATTTCTTTTTCTAAAGTAGCCAAACTTTCTTTTTTATTATTAATTTCCTTCGCAGCATATAATTTTTTTTCATCATTTGCATCTTTTGCTAAATAATAATCTCCAAATGTTCCTTCTCCAATTTTTTCATTAGTAATTATATATTTTTGGTTTTCTTTTGGTTCTGGCTCTTTATGTTCTGATTCACTTTCATCTTTTTCTTTTTCTTTTTCAATTTGATTATCTTCAATTTTATCTTCCATTATTTATTGAATATTTTTAAATAAAAATAATTTTAATAGTTAACAAATATAAAAAATAGTTTAATTTTTTTTTATAAATAATAAATTTATTATTTTTAAAATAAAAAATTATTAATATAATAAATAAAATAATAAAAACTAAATTGGGGATTGGGGATTGGGGATTGGGGATTGGGGATTGGGCCCAATC
>JAEEGK010006774.1_pt1 | contig 27479 bp, 29 predicted proteins | sample 8958771 | NCBI WGS metagenome assembly JAEEGK01 (sample SAMN16246547, study PRJNA631951) | gut metagenome | biome: gut microbiome; feature: rumen; material: SC-attached | host: Bos | place: Iran: Karaj | collected 2018-10 | reverse complement strand
TGTTCGAGGAGGTTAGGCTGTATGCCCATGTTATACACCTGTACCAGTTTGATGATGTTCTTATTCATCGACGTGTCCTCGGTGTATTCGATATGTTCGCACTGCCAGAGGTAAGGTTTGGCATTGGTAGGAGCAGTAGGACATCCCGTAGTACCCTGCTTATACCATCCGTTAGCCGTTGTGAGCGGTGTTGTCGGTGGGGTAGGTGTACCAGTCAGGCAGTAGTAGAAGTCATCGACACTGATGCCATTGCCAGGATCGCCCTCTCCTTCAGGACCACGCGCACCATCGGTGATGATAGGTATTGTCTCACGATCGAGGCGTACAGAACCAGAGACGTTACGTGCGCCACGCCATAGTTCGAGTACCACGGACGTATAACCATTGTTCGGGTACCACTGAGATACAGTAATACCAGACGTAGAGAGGATAGACGATGGCGATGCAACCCCGTTCCAGCCATAATATATATAATAGCCAGAGAGAGAAGAGTAGTTCGTGGTGACGTTACCCTTAATCAGCTGTATTTGGCTTGTGAGCGTGTAAGAACGTGTGTTGATGTTGCCATTAGCGTTACGGTCGAAGGGTAGGGTAGTCTGAGAGGGCAGCAGTTGATACAGTTCTGCATCCTCTCCCTTGCCACCACTCTTAACCGCACAGACCGTGAAGACAGCCTCACGGGTGCCATAGGTAGCATGAACAGCCTTAAAGGTTATCTCTGAAATCTCGGCAGGTGTCGTATCAGCAGCAATCGTGATGACAGGGTTCAGTGGGTCGTCGAGGTTGACCGTGAATCCCGTCGGGATGTTTTCAGCCGTGATGGTGCATGACGAGCCAACGGGTGTTGTGCCATAGTATGCCTGCAATCCGAAAGTCAGCGTCTTCAGCGTTTCCACCTTACCCTGTTGGTTGACGGGTATGGCAGCCATTTCATTGTCGATGTCAATAGAGAACGCATTGGTACCTGTATTGCCCTTCTGTCCGCTCTTGATGATAGGAATAGTCTCACGGTCGAGGATGAGCGCATCCGTGACATTGTTAGAGTTAGTGGTCTTAGCGATGCAGAACTCATACGCTGTTGTCGTTGTTGATGAAGCGATGGTGAGAGTATCCACGTATGCGTTCCATCCACTCCATGAGCCATTAGTGAGATAGCGGTAGAAGATACGGTAAGTCGTATCGAATGCCGTTGTTTGGTTAGCCACCGTAGATATGGTGCCATTGTAGTTCTTAGAATAGCCACAATACAACGAATGAGACGAAGGAGTGAGTACATCGCTACTGTTGCGCGAGAATGCCAGCGAGTGCTGAGACGGCAATACCTTATAGATGGTTGGCGACACACCAGGCGCACCAGAACGCAGTGCATTGAGCGTGAATGCCACCTGATACGTCTTCTCATTGTAAGTGACAGGAATCGTGATGATGTAACGCTCATCGGCGAGACTGGTGTTGGCTGCAAACTGCCACGAGAGAGACACCGTGCCCGATGACTGCGACACGGCAGGCGTGACACCCGCCAGTTTGACGGATGCTGCTGTTGGTGCTGTGATGCCCGATGTGATCTGCGTAGCCCCTTTGTAGAGCTTTGCATTGACGACGATGGTAGTAGCCGTTGTCACCTTTCCCGTGCTGTCACATGGCAGGCTATCCATTTCGTTGTCGAGGTCGAGCACGATAGCATCGTCACCATCGCGTCCCCAGACGGTAGGACCAGACACCATGTATTCCGTTGTGGTGTTGTTATTACCATCTACATAGACGGTGCGCACACACTGGAAGAGGTAACGGTTCGTCTCAGAATACCCAGACTGCGAGAGAGCAGCCCAGGTATTCCATTCGTTATCATTGGTAGGCGTATCGGGCACTGTACCCGTCGTGTTTGCTTTAAAGCGTGTTGACTGGCTTTGTATGCCACGTCCCGTCAGTCCTTCGGCACCCTCTGCAATCACACGGATGTCGTGTCTTTCCACCTCAATAGCGCCATAGAGCAATACAAAGGTGATGACCGACACGTTAGCCGTAGAGACATTGGTGCCGAGCGTATAAGCAGATGCCGTGGTGTCACGATATACCTGGATGCTGTAGCCAGCAGGCGGTGTAGTTTGACGTTCGGCAGAGCCATCCGCATTACGCTTGATGAGAGAGCATGAAACGTTAGCCGGTGTTACCGTTTCATCCTGAGCCTTGATAATAGCCGAATGAGACGGCACCAAGTCGTAGTCATAGCCATTCTGTCCGAGAGAACCGCCAAACTCTATGACAGGATCGAGGTGCGAGCCATCCGTAAGGTACGTGATGCTCTTATGCCATAGATACGGAGCGGCGGACGTGGGCACAGGAGCCTGCTGACCCTCCGGCACATACTGCCAGCGAGAGTCGTTAGCGGCAGGCTGTATGCCCGAAGCCTCGGTGATATAGTAATTATCGATATGGTCCACAGAGACCGTTGGTTTCTGTGCTGTAATGGCGAATGTCTGCGATATGACTGGTTTCATACTATTTCTTTTAGGACATTAGGAAGCTGTGACGATGCCGTTAATCTTATAGCCGTTAGCAGCTATGAAGTCGTAGGGCACAATCATGGTGGCACGGTTGTTAGCGATGGTCACTTCAGGCACGTTACCCGTGATCTCGTTTTGCTGTCCGTCGTAGAGTACGACATTGAATGTCGTGTACTGCGTATTGATGGCCGTTGGGTCCTCCATGGTAGCCACCCACATTGTAACGGTACACTGTTCACCAGGAGCCAGTTGGCCGCTGAAGTCAGAGTTGGTACCATTGAGCGAGATATACAGGAACTCAGGATCCTGCGTGTCATCGATAGAAGCGAATGCCGTGGCCACGCGGTTGGTAAATCCGCTATCCGAGAAGAAGTCACAACGGATAATGATGTTATCCGTCACGTCAGCCTCGTTGATAGACAGCGAGCGAGCGTTACGTGCCGCCACGAACTCAGTGCCAGTACCGGCGTTAAACCATTTTGTGTACCAGGTGGCAGGCGATTGTCCGTCGTCGCCATAGAGAGAGGCAGCGATGGTTACAGTCTGTCCCTTATCAGTGATGATAGCCGACTCAGGCGAGAGCAATCCCAGAAAGCCCTGTGTGGTCATCTGAGCAATCTTCACATCGACAGCACACTGGAAGCCCATCTGTTTTCCAGCCACCTCTACTGAGCCTTCGTAGCCAATCACATCGAGGTCGATATTCGTTGGGCTTGCGAGGTTGCTGATGATGGTCAGACATGGCAGCTGATAGGAGTTACCACCCAATGATGCAGTTGTGGTGCCCACCTGGAACAGCGGATCTCCGGCACCGTCGAGGAAGTTGGTAGATTTATTGTCCTGTCCGAATACGATTTGCACGTCATTGTAGAGCCATTTACCATTGACGATGCCCGATGCCGAGATATACTGTACTCCCTTACGGATGACGGGGTATATCATGGGTTGAGTGGCCGTGTCCGTTTTCCAGTCAGGAATACAGCGCTGTGTGCCAGGATTGTAGTTCTGTGACAGCGTACCACTGATGCGAAGAGAGCCTTGCACGGTGACACCCTCCTGGAGAGCCGTCAGTGCGAAGTGGTTGGAAATATTATTCATATCTTATCTGTTTAGGACCCAGCCGAGAGCGGCTGGGCACGGTTGTTAGAACTAATGACAGAGGATAGCCGCTATGAGTGTGGTGTAGCAATACACTTCGAGGACAAAGATACCTTTGCCATTGAGCCACTTAGGAAGTGGTGCAAACAGGAAGTATATGAGAGAGAACCATAGCAACAGCCAGTAGGGACTGATGATCAGTACACAGAGCTGAGATAGCACTCCAGCGATGATAGCCAGTACCGAGTGAGCGGTGTTCGGGTTGTTTCTGATGAGCGGCATGGCACCGATGAAAGCCAGTGACGCGATGAACAGGAAGCCGACAAACTGGAATAGTGAGCCTTCCATTGCGTCGAGCAATGCCGGTACTGTGCCAAAGGCTACCGACCAGATGAACAGCGTCCATAGGAACTGATAGTTACGCGGCAGGTTGAACACCATGTGCGACACCGATGCCGGCAGTTCCTTATGGATGTAGATCGTCGTGCCCACATAGAGGAGTGTTATCAAAACCGAGATAAGAAGCAATGTTGTCATACTATTGGGAGTTAGGACCCAGCCGAGAACGGCTGGGCACGGTGATACGATTAGTTAAAGACCAACTTTGGAGGATAGCCAACGGTGAAGTCATAGGCGATGACCGCATCAGACACCTCCATAGCGCTGATGGAAGCATGATGAGACGCAGTACAGTCGTAGCACTCTGAAGCATACACTTCGAGGGCAGCGAGCATCTGCAGTCCATCGTCGATGTCGAGCGTGAAAGACAGGTTTTCGTACCAGAGCGTCGAGGTAGTCTTACCCATGGCCTTCTCCGCATTGAGACGTGCGATGAGACCATTGCGCGTGTCTTTGTCGAGCCACATGTTGACACCCTTATAGGTGAAGAGGTTGACCGCATCCGAGTTGTCGTAGGTAGCCAGCTGTGCCAGTTTCATTGTCTTAGCGATAGCGAGGCGGTCGCCAGTGAGGATGCCTGCATCCACGAGCATCAGCAATGCCTCTGCAGCAATGGCTTCAGCCACCGTGTCAGGCAGCACTTCGCCGTCATACTCATGTGTGAGCAATGCAGCTTTGATACGCTCAATGGTAAACGGGTTCTTCAGACGTACCACATAAGCACGGTAGAGAGTACGAGTTTCCGGCTCCTGACCAGCAGGAGTTTCCTCTTGTGGATTGACGGGCACCTGTTCCTCAGTCACGCCGAAAGAGATACGCAGGACATCGCCTTCGATGGTGGCGAGGTCGGGACGCTCAAAAAATTCTGATTTTTTCATAATTCTCAATTTTTAAAGGGTTATTATTTCTTTATTTCGATGAGCCAGCCGAAAACGGCTGAGAACTACTGTATGGCGTAGTCAGGTAGGCCAGAGGAGTTTGTGCGAACGATTGTGCCCTTGAACGGGAAGCCATCGTGAGCATTGATATAAGACAGCGCCTGTGTGAGTTTCTGGTTATTGGTGAAGAACTTGTATTTTTGTCCGTTCTCCTCCACCTGAATCACTGTTGCCGGCTTGTTGTACTTCGATTTCACGTCAAACTCCACGTCAGTAAACACCAGCTCGCGTCCACAAAGCATCGATGCCGATACCTTTGTTCCTTCGAGTATGCGTTTGCCCTCTGCGTCCTTTTTCTCGAATGTAGGTACATTTAGTTCCTTATAAGATTTCATATTCATTACAGCGCACCAGAGACTAAAACCATTGCAGTGCATGAGCCATCCTTTGTAACTTGCAGCGGCGCGATAGCGTTTCAGCGGGTCTTTGATGCGGTGCATCTTTCGCTTAAACTTCTTTTTCATCCGCTTGCGCAGCAGCGTGTGTTTGAAGAAAAACATATAGCCCACGAAGTCGAGTCGGTGTTTCTCGTCGATGATTTGCATTCCGATATTCTCATGCAGTGGCTGTTCCATAACATCCTCCGCATACTGCTGGATGAAGTTTACCGCTTTCCACACCTCTTTCTTATCGGTACCAATGATGACCATATCATCGCAGTATATCTCCATCCACACGTCAAAGAGCATCATCACCAGTCGGCATAACGGACATGTGTAGTAGTTGGCGATAGGCTGTATTGGGAACAATCCGATGCCAAGTCCCTTTTCACATGCCGTTACTATCTCACGGATGAGATAGCGTACACCCCGATCGCCAAACTTCTTTGCCAGGTGCTTGTAAATCTTTTCCTGGTCGATGTTGTGGTAGAACTTCACGAAGTCCAGTTTGACGAAATAGATGCGGTCATTATGCTTGCGATGGATATCGATGTATCGTTTGGTACGTCGTTCCGCAAAGTGCATACCCTTACCTTTGATAGATGCCGAGGAGTCGTAGTAATACGCCCGCATCATGGTAGGCATGATGACCTGCATCAGTGCATGGTTCTCGATGTGGTCAGGAAAGTATGGCAGCTTGTGAAGCACTCGATCCTTTCCGCATGGGCAGTGTCTGACACACTCATGCCCAGGAGAAGTATGATAAGTCTCAGTTTTCAGCCAATCATGCAGTAAAGAGAGATTGCCTTGCGGGTCTTTGTCGAAGAGACGTACCCCTTTATGAGCATCCTTACCACGTCGTGCCTCGATGTCGGCTTGACGTAGGTTCAGCGGGTCATAGACCATGCTGATGCGTAGTTTGCGGTTCTTTCCGCGCAGGCGTTTCTTTCGCTGATAAGCTAATTCTGCCATTGTTTCTCTTCATTGTGACACATGATATTCCAGGGAGGGCCTTCTACATTTCTCGGCTCACGGGTGTTCGGTATAGACGTACAACTGTCTTGCTTACTTGCGCGAGGGGACTCTGTTGCCCGACGATGTGATAGTGCATCTATATGTCAGGCTCATACCCAACGCCTTTTATCTTTGCTCTGTCGGGAAGAGAGTTCAAAGCGGGATAACCGCCTTGCCCTCGCTTACCCTCCATCGAGACCGGCTCAATCGTGTGCTCATCCTCTTTGGCTTTCGCGAAGTCAGTGAGGACAAACAGTGGAAACATATCAGATAACTCTTTTTTGTTCAATGTAGATGTTCAGGCGAGCGCCGATGTTCGTGTTCGAGTTCGAGAAACCGTTATTCGAGTTCGCATACGATAGACCGCATTGCGCACCGTTATTCGCGTTACCCCCGACGTTCAGCAGCTCCACGATATGTTGCCGTTTGCTCCGTTTCCCCGTTGAGCTGTAGAAGGCTCGAACAACCTATGTTGCTATTCTCGTTGGGGAGGGAGTCTATCAGTTTGTATGTTCAGGAAGTCAATCCCTGACATCAAGTGTCTCAGTAAGTCAATTTTTTATGGATGGTCACGCTCTTGTGACTTCACCTCTTGATGCGACTTTTTTATTGTTAATACTATTTTGTTATTTCATTCTCGGCGACTGAATCGCCGAGCACTTTACAAAGAGGTCGCGAGCCAGAGGCCGGCTGGCCTATGATGTAACGCTTACGCGTTAATCATGGCCACCAGCTCCGCACCGCTCACGATTTCCGGCTCTCCGTAGAAGGCCAGGCGAGCGCCGATGCTCGCGTCCGAGTTCGAGAAACCGCCATACGAGTACGCATACGATAGACCGCATCGCGCACCGTAATTCGCGTGACCCCCGACGCGCAGCAGCTGTCCACCCGTAGCGAACCAATACCCGTCACAGTAGTATGTATTAGAACCGGCACCAACAGCCTGGCATATCATATCCCAGTATTCGCCCAGTTCCATGCTCTTAGCATAAGTACCACTGCCACTCTGAGAAGAGAGAGCACAGATGAACTCACGTCCAGTAGCAGTATTGCTGACGACGTTGCCATCATAGACGATAGCATAGCGCACGTTATCGCGCATCTCGAAGCGGATGCCAGAACGGAACTCCCATAGCTTACCCCATAGATCCTCGAAACCGAAGAGTTTTACAGGATATTGGTCGCCAATGGTAGCATCGGTGTAGAACACCTTACCAGAGCCATCGCCCAGCGACTTACAGAGGCCCATAGGCACGTTACGAGCCGCCTCCCATGAACTTGTCTGGAATCCGGCACCAATGACCTCCTGCGAGTTCAGAGAGCCATAACGAGCCTGGAAAAGCGCATTGATAAGGCAGAAGAAACCATAGTTGGCCAATCCCCATTCCGTGCCGAGCAGCTGTGCGCAATTCCAGAACTGCGTCATTGTCTTAGAGTGGCCAGGAGTCACGTTCGGGCGTGAGTGTCCGACACCGCCACCATCGACAGACATCAGGTAAGCACCTACCCAATGCGGTGAGCCAAAGATGTGGCCACTATCGATAGGCACGAGACCGCCGAAGTTCAGTGTTTTGTTCTCTCCGAGATAGTTACAGTCAGGCACATGGATCATCGTTTCACAGGCTGCTTCGATAGCAGCTGTGACAGGAGTCGCATCAGCGAACTTATCCCATGTAGAACCATTCAGTTTGGCAGCATACACTTTTCCGTCTTTACGGAAGAACATATAGCCACCCATCTGTGTCTGATAGAGTTCTGCAGCACCACGATTATTAACCGTGAATGCAGGGTTAGAGTTTTCTTCCAACGTGTGTTTGGAAGCGAGCGCACCGACCACCGTAGAGGGGATGGCCGCATTTGCAACCTCAGATGGCAGCGCCTCGTAGAAGTTGCTGGCACTGGTGACACACAACACGCGAGCGATGCCTTCACCAGGGTTGAGGGATGTCTTTGCTTTCTTCATTGTTGTTTTTATTTAAAGGGTTATTATGTACGAATGGCGATGGTATTGCCGTCTGACAGCTGTATCAGTTCTCCGTCTTCATCAGCAAGAACATCATATACCGTGCGTAGAGATACATAGGGGTCAACGAGATATTTCACGCCGAGTGTGTTGAACAGGCGATAACCAGGCACCGTGACCTCCAATCCATATTCTCCGAGCATTTCAGGATTATCTGTTGACCCTTGCTGACGTATGCCCCAGTTAGGCATGAGCCAATGACGCTTCTGTTCAGGAGTCATGTCGTTATGTTTAGCCACATGCACCATCATGCCGAATGTCATCCATGCCGTCTCAGGGAATACACGATTGCCACCATAGGAGAATACCGTAGGCAGTATCTTTGGGAAGCGCCATGCAATAGAAGCCGTAGCCTCGTTGTGGATGTCAGGAGCAGCCGTTGAAGTGCCGTTGGTGACACCGATACGGCAGCGGACCAAAAGATCCTCTATGAAGTCCATATCGACCGCCAGTGTTGCACTGTTCTTACCGTTGACATACCAGAGGCAATCATCCCCGATAGTCAGCCATGTAGAACCATTATTTAGCGAGTAGTCCCAGAACCATGCCACCTGAGCCGTCTTATCCACACCACCCAGTCGTGCTTCAGCCTCGAAAGTATAGATGGTGGAAGCAGCAGACAGCGGGAAGTGCTTACGGGTACGGTCACAGAGGATGTTGATACTCCACTGTTCGTCAGCCTGCAAGACTGCTGACAGCGAAAGCGTATCAGACATAATCTGAGGAGAAGACGTGCGCGTGTCAACGAAGCGGCATTCACAATAGACCTTGACACCATTCTGATGTGTGAAGTTCTTACGGACATAGAGCAGATCACCCACCAGGTAATAGTCAGCCGATGTGTCAGTTGTCGTAACCTGCGTATCGTTGATATACCAATATATCTGAGGCACGATGCTCTGCACATCCAGGTTCTCATCCACATCATAGATGGTATATTCCGCTTTCAGTCGGAGTGTGCCATCCGTCTGTTGCCCATGTGCATCGATAACCGGCGCAACAGTATGGTCCGGCAGCCACTCCTGGGTAGTCTGTCTATAGAACTGGAGCGACGACATGCCCCCCAGTATCACGATTTTCATGGCCGTGTTTAGCGGTCGGAAAGTCGTAGAGACAGCAAACGGTTGTGAGTTTTGGAGTTGTTTCATACTTTTGCTTTTAAGACCCAGCCGAGAGCGGCTGGGCACAATGGCCATTATTTAGGAAGAGCGAGCACGTCGTATTCAGCCAGCGACTTGATGACGTAATCAACGATGACTGACGGATCGATTGATATTGCCTTTCCCTGGGCATTGATAGCCAACAGACGCGTTACGTCAGCGCCATGGTTAGTCGTTGTGGCTGTCAAAGGCACGTAGGTATTGGCAGCATCCGTAGATTTCAGGAATGGTGTGAGGTCGATCTGTCCCACCATGGGGTCCCATAGTGTACCGTTCCACACGTAGTTCGTGCCAGCGGGAATGTCACCATTCGCTTCCACCACGTTATACATGTGACCTTTCTTCATGCCCGATGCAGGCAGATGAGCAAAGTCCTCCACCTGTCCCTCGTAAGAGATAGCAGCACCCAGGGCTATAATCTTAGCCAGCAGCTCTGCGATAGCCGCCTGCACCTGTGTTGCCACCAGTCCGACGATAGCCGTCAGGTTCACGTCAGCCGCCTGTCCTGACTTACCGGCATCAGAAACCGTCTCGTCAATGATTTCGCGTACCTTTTCTTCATCGACTTCGCCACCACCGCCTTCGATAGTCGTTACCGTAGCCGATGCAGGTTTCTTGAATACCGACAAACGATACTGTTTGCCCTCTTCAGCCTTGGTAAAGTCGTAGCTGATTTCTTTGTAGGTAAAGAACGAGTCTTTACGGATCCAGGAGTTGTTTTCTTGCAGCTCATCAATAGACACCACATAGTAGCCTTCCTTGCTGTAGGAGACAGCGATGGTGTTGTTACCCGTAAACTGGTCTGAGACGAATTTCGGGTGGACGTAGGAAAATTGCAGTTCAGTCATATACGGAAAGTTTTATTTTTAGGCAAAGATACGAAGAAGGGGTAACGAGGGTGGGACAAAAAATCCCAGCGGAGAGGCGCTGGGAGTGGTGGAAACCCAGCCGAGAACGACTGGGCACAGTGACTAATCTCCGAGGGGAAGACACATGCCGGACATGTTGGCGAGGTGGTAGCGGCAGCCGATGTATAGTGAGTCGAAAGCATCCGTGCCATCGGTACGGTATTCGAGGCGTACCGAGTCATCTTCACTCTCAGACAGTTTTTCACCAGCTTTCCATTTGCGGAAGCCACGATAGGACATCTGCACCTCGGCAGTGGTGAGTGCCACAATCAGCGCCTCGTTATTTTCACGATTGATGCGGATAGCCGGATAGATAGCCCCAGCCAAAGACTCGTTGATATCCTTATACTTCTGCTGATGTTCGACAGGCGCACCCATATCGATAGCACGGACGTTCCAGCCGTAGTTCGTCAGTTCAGATATTACAACATCTTTAAAGTCCTCGGCACCCTCCAAGGCATAGCCACGAAACTTAGCCGTTGCATCATAGAAAAATACTACCTCAGTATTTTTCTTCTGGTGAGGTTTATAGTAATGATGCCAGTCGGCCATCAGTTCACGCAGCTTACGTTCGTACTTCACGTACATAGAAGACAGTACGTTAAGGCACTCCTGGTTGTCGCGTTTATACAGTTGGCCCGTAACTACCCAGTTGATGTTAGCATTATAGTCGAGCGCGATATACAGCGGCAACGCATCCACCACGTCACCATCGAGTGTGCAATCCTTCAGGTTGCCCAATCCGTAGAAGTCAGGTGTTTCGTATTCCTCTTCAACGGCAGCTCCGTTGAGCACACTTGTAGCCTTTTTTTTGGTGATGCTCTTATCGATGGCAGGGCAATCGTCGGGAATATAGCCATGAACATTCTCGATGTCGAGATTGGAGTAGAAGCCATCGTTAGACTTCTGTATCTTCTTATTAAGAATACTGATGGCGAACACGACCGGCGGAAGGTCACGCGCCATTCTCGCTATGTACGAATCGCCAAGGATATCTATATTATCGAGACTTGATGCCCTCCAGAAGCAGAACGCATTACACTGCAATTCCCGTATCTTACGCTGGTAAGGTTTCGACTCCGATATCATCATCATATCGAAATCCTGTTCAGGAGTAATGAGATACTTATGGCAGAACAGCAATTCCGCTTCATCAGGAGAAATCAATTTATAGTTGACAGCCATTTCGAGCATGGCCTTATTGATGCGCTTGCCGTAGTTTGGAAGAATCTTAAACGGTCCCTCATGGTTAATCATCATCTTAGCCTTAGCCTGGATAGCAGCTATCTGTTCAGCCGGCAGGAGGATAGGCACACAGCCGTCACGCTTCGCGTTACGGAGCAGTTCGTTGGCCCACATGACACGTTCTGCATAGTCGGTGAGCATGGCTTGTATCTCACGATACGTCTTATTCGCATAGGGACCCGTTTCAGGGTGCATATCCAGTTTATCCTCCTCTTTCTCCAGCCAGTTACCCTTAGCCGTGAGCGAAGCATCAGAAGCGAAGAAAGTAGATTTGAAGAGCGGGTTAGAATCAGAGAAAGACGGGTCGCCCAACGGATGTACGATACCAGACAGTGCCGGCATGATTTCTCCGTCGATTTTTGCCTTAGACATAAACTTACACTCATCCGCCACGATGCTGTTGGCCGTGATAGAGTTGGCCGAACCCGTGACTGCGAGTGAGATTAGTTGCCAGATAGTGCCATTAGCGAACCAGATAACGTTATCCCAAGTCTTAGGAGTGATGACAGGTTTCTGTACCCATCGTGGCGGTTTACCCCATCCAAAGTGCCGTCCCTCCTGAATATTGAAAAAGCGCTCAATGGCCGCAATGGTGCCAGGGACTGTACGCGTATAGAGCTGTTTACGAGAGTTACCCAGCCACAGGTTAGTAGCACGAGGCATAGACTGACTGACACGGTAGATACGAGGTCCTATGGAGCCGTCCGTCTTACCGAATCGTCGAGCAGCCAGCAGGCGCACATCCCTCGCATTCGAGTAGTAGATGCGCTGCTGCATCGCGTTCATATATACATCACGTCTTTCTGTGGCCATCCTTATAAGTTTTCGTCAAAGATATCCTTTTCAGGTTCTGGTTCAGGTTCCTCATCCGGCATCTGCCATGTGCCGTCAGAGTTTTGTATCATGTTGACCACCTGTTTGTCCGTGAGACCATAGCGACGGGCAAACTTCTTTTTCTCCTCGTCGGTATAGTTTACACGGTCGCGCTTCACAACCGATACATCGCCTGTGATATTGATCTCAGCCTCCGGCATCTGTTCGGCAGCGTTCTCTTTCTCCTGGAAGTTGTTGTTTAGTTGCATCTTCAGGTCGGCACCCGACTTGACAGAACGCGGGTCGCCCATCTTCATTCCCTCACGTATGAGCCAGTCGGACGCATCCTGTACCTTAGCCTTCTCGATATTCTCCGTAGGCACGTCAAAGCGTCCGATGATATGGTTAAAGAGCGCCACATCATTGGATATCTCAGTAGGAGTACGAGGCACACCAGGCCGGATATTCATGGCTTCGACATACTCTATTGCCCTGGCATCGCCATCTGCAGCCTTTTTGAGCAGGATAGGGTATTCACGGGCAGCTATACGTCGCATGATGTCAGTGGCCCGTATCTGTTTGTCTTGCAGCCATATTTTGTACGCTTCATAGGCGAGGAGCGCACGAAAACGCTGATCGGGTGACATTACCATCTTTTCGATGGTGATGCCACCTAACAGCCAGCGTTCCACTTTATCAAAGTATTTTTCCGATGGTTTTGACATGATGAGAATTGAGAAGTAAGAAGACCCAGCCGAGAACGGCTGGGCACTGTTGTTATGAGCGCATCTTAGCGTAGTGCTTACGCTTGCGCAAGTTCTGTTTATCCTTGCCTGTGCGCATAAGATATTCGCCATAGTCCTTTGGCGACATGCCATAGTTGCCCGCCATGAGGTGAGCACCGAAGGGGCCATAAGGATTGTTAGCTAACGTGCGTACCACCTTTGCAGGAGTGCGTGATGTAGCCTGCTGTCCCTGGTTGACAGTACGCTGTGTGGCAGCTTTCTGTTCAATTTGAGGGCTATTAGCCTGAGCCGTCTGTTCGATGACTTGCTGACCAGCAGGAGAAGATATAAGACCGCCCATGACAGCGGCAGCGCCTGCTAACATTGCAGACAAAAGACCTTTCTTTTTCATTGTCATTTTGGTTTTTTAGGACCCAGCCGAGAACGGTTGGGCACGGTGGTTATTTATGACGGCGATGCAATCGCCTAACAATTAACGAAGCAGAGGACTAAGCCTTTTTTGAGGCATCTTTTTTTGCAGCCTTTTTTGCCGCTTTCTTTTCGGCTTTCTTAGCCTCGCGAGCCAGACGTTCAGCCTCCAATTTCGGTTTGATGTTCTTTTCGCAATCCTCCTTGGCCGCTTCGAGCACGGGGAGGTAAGCCTTTGCTTCCTCTTCTCCGATGAGTTCCACCAGTTCGTTATAACGAGCTGTCATGGTCTCGATGCGCTTAGGTGTATTATCCTTATCCTTACGCTGGAGGTACTTGACGATATCATCGACCGCCTTTTTCTTGGCTTCCGCCTTTTCGCGAGCCTCCTTTTGTACGGGGTCGGACTCCTTAATCATTTCAATTACCTTAGCCTTGTACTCCTCCTGATTTTCCACCTTATCCCAATAGGGGCGAAGCGTAGTGCGGAGCGCCTTTGGATCGACCTTCTGAGCCTCGATAGACGCACGGAAAGCCGTGTCCTCTTTGAGACGTACATATACCGTGGCCATTTCGTCATCTACACGTTCGTAGATACCCTCTACCTGTTTGGTGAGACGTATTGCTTCCTCAGAATACGGTGCCACCTCCTGTTCAGGTTTGCCAGCGACAGCCAAAGCCTTAGCCGTAGCATCCGCATTCTCCTGGCGAGTACGCAGGTCACGTATAGTCTCGATGGCCTGTGCCAAATCAGGTGACATGAGCCACTTCAACTGATCGAGGTGCAACATGGTACCCCCACCCATAGAACCAGCCACCGTCTCAGGAGCGGCAGCGTCGATAGTGGGGATGTTGGCCTTTTTGCCGAATAGCGTTTCTTCAGCCGCTTCTTTCTCCTGACGTTCTTTCTCTGCAGCGACGGCACGAGCAGCAGCTTCCTCCTTAGTAGGACGGCCTACATGCGGAACGAGAAGAGCAGGGTCAGTGAGATCCACGGCAGGCACCGATGTCTTCAAGTCAGCGGTAATCTTATCCGCATAGCGACGGATGAGTTTTCTACGACCAGCATAGTCTTTGAAGCGCAGGGCCTCGTTGACGAAAGAGCGGAACAAAGGAAAAGCCGCAATAAGGTTCAATCCCTTCTCAATTTTCTCACGTATGCCTGACGTGATAACCCCCGCCTTTTCGATGGCAGGCAGATCTTCGGCATACCAGTTCTGGTAATCAGCGAGCCACGCTTTGCGTTCCTCTGCTGACATCTGAGTGAAATTTTTTGTTATCATAATACTTTTGTTTTTAAGGCAGCGGCACATCCACTGCATACGGAATTAAGTTGATGCAAAAATAGGGGAAAATTTTTTGGAGGTGGGGACAAAAAAAAGCCCTACCGATTGAGGCAGGACCTTTTTATGAGGGGAAATCCTTAGATTATCCTGGATTTGCAGGAGTAGCAGAAGCCAGGAGTGAATCCCAACCATCGGCAGGAGCAGTGACATAGAGGTTGTCATACAATACACCATTGAGGTGGAACTCCAGGGAAGTCTGACGGTCATCAGAAGTAGCAGCGCCGGTGTCAGACTTAATACCACCCTGTTCAGCCTTTACGCGGCGGTTAGGATCGTACATAATCTGCGTGTCGCCGGTGTTGCCATCAGGAACGATGATACCGATATTCAGATTGTTCAATGCACGAGACAGCTCAGAGGTCTTCTTATTGACCGCCTCGATGATAGCATTGTAGGTGAGGTTATAGCCACCGTTAGGACCCTGGCTCTCACCTTGGATCTGCTGGCTCTCATCCTTCAAGTCGAACTTATAGAGACCCTTACCAGACTTGAACGTAGGAGTAGAGTAGGTATTACCAGTCAATACGAGTGGTGTGAGGAGGTCAGACTTCACGAAGTAGTAAGCCACCGCAGAGGTACCACCGATATTCTCCAGGCAATTTTCCTCGTTCAAATAGTTGTCGAGGTTAGGGCATGTTACTGTATCAGCCATAATCTTGAAATTTTAATATTTGACGTTTAGTGTTTATAAGTACCCAGCCGAGAGCGGCTGGGCACTATGAGAGAGGAGATTACTCGTTAGGAGCGAAGAATGCGGTGATAGCCATCGGCATACCTGTTGCTGTGATAGAGATCTCAGCGTCGGTCTTGCCGTTGCTCCAAGAGACAAACTTCTGGTTGTTACCAGGAATAGCCTTCAGCGTTACGATAGCGTTAGGAGCGAACTCCAGAGGCGTATCATAAGCCTCGTTATTCACCTTAACGGTACCAGTACCGTCGATATTCACAACGAGCTTAGAGTTCTCGTAGTCACCATTGATGACGTTCTCGGCAATCGAACCATCGCTGATAACGAATGCAGAAGCCAATGGGTTGAAGATACGAGTACCCTGGATAGACTGAATCTGGAAGATTACATCCTGAGCATCGTCGTCAGAACCGAACTGTACCTTTACGAAGGTCTGGTTGTTCTCAGAATCCACGCCATACTGGAGGTTGTTAGGAATAGTCGCCATGAGACGAGTACCAACACCCCAAGCGTCAGAAGGACAGAACTCAACACGAGGCATCTCAGGCACGGTGAAGTTGCCGTTAGGCAAATAATTCACCTTAGCATTGCCGTGATACTTGTTAGTGTAACCCTGGGCGATATAGATACCGCGCAGAATGTCACAATGGAGCTTGATTACCTTCTGAGAGCGCAGACGAGCATCCCACTTGGTGTACCATTCCAAAACGGTGTCGAAAGGAGTAGAGTCGTGAGCGTCTTCAGGAACTCCGATAGCATCACAAGGAATGAGGTTGCCGTTGGTCTCGCTGATGATACCATCTGCGATGTCGTGAGCAATGTCGGTGTGGAAACCATCGTAGAGAGAGAGCTTCTGCTTGGCTTCGTCATTCTCTTCCTCATACTCCATATTACCGAAGAACAGATTGCTCTTCAAATCCTCGGCATACGACTTCAGGATGGCCTCACATGCGACCGTAGAGAGAGGATAGTCGCCACCGGCCTTACCGTCGGTACCGAAGACCGTCTCAACATAGTTGTCGATGTTGTCGCGGTAACGGTTCCAGGTCAGCTTTGCGACCAGGGTGCGCTCCTTCAAGAAACCAATCTTGTTCTCCACAGGTGTACCTACCTTCTTACGACGGGTAGTGCCACCCTTGCGGACGAGCAGATGGTCAGTTTTCTTGTACTGAACGCCAGAAATTACCTGAATGCCGAGGCGGTCGAGCAACTCAGGATCTTCGTAGGCAGGACCCATAACGATCTGCTTACCTACTTGCTCGGCTACGTGAGTCAGTGCCTCACGTCCGATGAACTCAGGTGCGTTGTTGTTGTTAGGCATAACTTTGATTTTTTAAAGGGTTAATAACTTGAAATTCATTTTTAGCCGCTGATCTTAGCCATGTACTCCTTACGGATGCGCTGGTTCTCCAGAGGCGACTTGGTGTGGTCGTATGCAGGCATACCACCCTCTACCTTCTGCTCCTGAGCACCCTGACCATTGTTAGCGGGAGATCCGGCAGGTACAGCGGCAGCAGCCGTTGTCAGTTGCTCAATCTGTCCCTTCTGGTCGGTGATGGTCTGGTTAGCAGTAGCCAGTTGGTCTTTCACCTCTTTCAGTTCCTTCTCAGCCTTCTCGCGAGCAGCAATCTCTGCATTGAGTGCAGTGGTGTGCTCCTCTTTGAGCGTGTTGATGGCTTGCTCGTGTGCATCGTTCAATTCCTTCTCACGAGCAGAGACGGCATCGTTCTTAGTAGTCTCAGCCTGGCCGACCTGTGTCTTCAGGCTCTGGATCAACGTCTGAGCATCTGCCTTTTCCTTGGCATTTGTCTCAAGTGTCTGGTTAAGTGCTTCGAGCATGTCGGGCACGAAGTGAGCACCCTCGGCGTTCACTACCAGCTCATCTACGCCACATGCGGTGGCAATCTTTTCGTACTGTTTCATATTCTCGTTGTTTAAAGGGTTATTCTTTTCTCCCTCGGTGGCAGAACCACCGAGCACAGTTCCTTCGGCATTAGCTGCTGGTGCAGGGTCCTGTTCGGGTACATCATCTTCAGGAGCGACAGGAGCGACGCGCTCAATCGGCGTAGCGGTGCCGTTGGCCACCTCGAAAGCACGGGTGATGACCTCACCAAGCGTCATCTGACCATCACAGAGGATGCCCTTGACCTTTTCAGCCTCGAAGACCTTACCATGGATATGCTCTTCCTTAGCAGCAGGGAAAGCCTTTTGGATATCGGCACGGAACTGAATACCATCCTCTTTCAGTTCGTCGATGAGCACCTTATCATTCTTCGGGTCATCGGCGAGGTCGCGGTACCACTTATTCTTATCGTAGGACTCTGGGTCGTAGAGTTCATGGAACGTCTCGTTAGTGTACTTGTTGGTAGTGCCATTCTTCTCGGTGTAAAAGATTGCCATCACGCCGATAGAGCCAAACATATCTTTCGGGTGCATGTAGTACACTTCATCACAAACAGAAGCCAGATACATAGCAGCGGATGCACAAAGACCATCAACGAAAGCATAGACTTTCTGCCCACGTTCGTGTGCATAGTCGATAGCCTGTTTGAAGTCGTTGATAGCCCAAGCAGAACCACCAGGCGAGTTGATAACGAATACGTGCGCCTTGCAGAACTCGTTATTTGCAGCCTCCATGAGCCAGTCGCGGAGATCCATCGAGCCATAAGAGCAAGCACCACCTTCACGGGTGATGGGACCTGCCACCGGCATGACGTTTACGAAAGGCGCATCCATGTCTTCCATCCACCAGCGGCTTTCCACCTTACCTTGCTCTGTGACCTGATACTCCTTGATTTCTGGAGCAGCATCCTCAGAAGCCTTGGTGAGCTGCATGGCGTATGGCTTTTTCTTTTTGTCAAACTCCAAAGCGATATGACCATTGAGGTTCTGTTCCCACATGGTGCGAGATCCATGCACGTACTCCGGCATGATCATCCACTTCTTCGTTGACAGAATTTCGAGTAGTCCATTCATACTTTTGCGAATTTTAATTCTACGGCAAAGGTATTGAATGCGTGTGATGAGATTGGGGGTGTTTTTCGATGCGAAATGAGCGTTTAGGGGGAGGGATGGCGATACAATCGCCTGGGAAGAGACGGGATGGATAGCTGCTATGGCATAGCGGGTACATCACAAAAAAGCCCCACCGAAAACGGCGGGGCTGGGTGGTAGGAGCGGAGGGACACCAGCGACTGAATCGCTGGGACCCTATACATTATATATATATTAGGAGGCAGTGAGGATGACGGGATGCGACATAGAAGCCACCTTCACTTTGACGATGACAGACGAATTGGATGACAGCTGTTCGTCGATGTCTATGGTGCTGGCATTAGGAAGTGCGTAGGACATATCTCTGGCACCGTCAGCATGAGTATAGACACAATGAAAATCGTGCCCCTGCAATGCGTCAACAGCCCTTTCTGCAAGGGGTTTGTCGTTTTTCAGCGGGATTTGCAAATCATGCTTATAGACTGTTCCTGCCTGTTGGCGACCTGTTGAAACCTTCAGTGTAGGAGCGTCCGTCATTTCGCCCTCAGTCTCTTCCGACACAGAGAGCGCCACCGACAAAGCCGGTGTACCAGAGAAAAAGTTGTTTTCCACCAAAGACTGAATGCTGATGGTTGGCGGCACAGGGATGGAGCATTGGGAAGCCGGATAGATATCGATGCGAACGATATCATCCAAACGGGACTCACGGCAATTAAAATCGTTCATAATTGTACTTTTTTTATGGGGTTATTTAAATTCTGCAACAGAACGTGACACACCGTCAACATAAAAAACACGAAAATATAGTTGTTTTTAATCTTTTTTGTTGTTTGATTTTGAACTTTTTTACATTGAAAATTCTTATTTCTCATCATCATATTTAGGTAGGCCACCATAGCGCTCATGTTTATCGATGCGCGTAATCAAATCGTTGCCGATAATGGTAGGATCTTTGACCAGTTGACGGGCCTCCTGTTTCCATCGATAGGAGAGGCGACGCAATCCCTCTCGTTCGTTCTGATTGTGCGACACAGGTATGTCGTATTCCATGAGGAAACGCTCCAGTATTTCCACGTTAGAGCGTTCGATATGATTAGCCTTTGCAAAGATCTCGTTTTTCTCCACGAAATCCATGTAGCGACGAATGAAGTTATTGCGTAGTATCTGGCGCAGTTGGTTTGCCGCACGAGTATCGAGCGTATAAGACTTGCTGATGCGCTGTACCCGTCCGTCGATGAACACCTCACGAGGCACGGCTATACACAGGAACTCGTATGCCTCCGTCTTTGTTTTGTTGGGCAATCGTTCCAGCGTACATATCTCAGCATAGGTGAGATAGTCATCAGGATTGCGATTGATGATAGGTTTGCCACCATTGGGTAGGCGGCCACGGAGCATATTCTGCCAGGAAGACTGCGAATAGCATGATGCCCGATGCTGTTGTGCTTCAGGTATGATACGCAGTCCATTGGTGAGCACCACATATTCCTCTGTATATTGTGAGAACTCGATAGGTGTAGTCATTGGCAGCGACTGACCATCGCCGATGGCTCGCATGAATGCAGCCACATATTTAGAAGTACGCAAATAGATGTTAGCCATAATCAATATTCTTAATGCAAAGGTAATACCCGCTGGCCGAACCAGCGGGCACCCTATTCATCTTCGGTTTTCAATTTCAGTTCTTCGTTAGTGATATATTCGTTGCACACAGCAGCAGGGAGGTAGGTATGCACGGTGAAAGGGTTAGCAGCCACGATGACCAGAGTCTCGCGGTTATTACTGCCCACTTCTGTCTCAGTATCTTTCTTGATCCATGCGGTGACGATGGAACGGGCATCCTTGATGTCGTGTGCCCAGCAGACAAACTTACGTTTCTTAACCCAGGCTTCCTTGTTGTTGGTACCATCCACCCACATGTCGGCACGGGCATAGGTAGCCTGTACCTTGAACGGCATCTTGACAGGTGCATCCTTATCCTTTTCCAGCGCCTCCTTTTCAGCCTGGATGTCAGCAGCTGTGCGTCCGATGAAGGTAAGGTTGTCGAGCATTTCCACGTCGAGGATATGGAATGATGACGCATGTTCACCAAAGACCTCTTCTGTGGCACCCTCGGTGTAGTCTGTTGCGAGGTCGATAGCCTGGCGCATAGACTCAGCACGGCAGATGACCACGCCCATCTTAGAGCCGGAAGACTTCATGGTGACTTTGACATGTACGAGACGATAGAACTGGCGCAGTTCCTCGGCACGTCCTGGTGTGTTGGTCACAACAATCTCCGTGATACCATACTCCTCGATATCCTTGACCATCTTAGAGTCCACTGCCTCGTCACGGTCGAAGAGGACCTGATTGCGTTCGATACTGACAATTTCCTGCGTATCTTCATCCACAAAATCCTCATTCCATTTTTTACAAACACGTTCTGCGAGGAACATGCCGATGCCGTCCTTTGGTGCGACGGTCTTTTTCAGGTAGTCTTTTCTGAGCATAACTTTTTTATTTAGGACCAGCGGAAAACGCTGGGCACGGTTACTGTTTAGACGGGTCACGATGGCAGAATGCCTCACACCACATACGGCGGTTGACCGTTTCGCCGGTAGTGGGACAGAAGTAGCCACGAGGTGTTTTCTGCTGACTGTTAGCACAGGTGGTGCAGTTAGTCTCTTCGGACCATCCTTTGATGATTGTTTCATTCAAAGAGGCGAATGCCCTGCCCAAATCGGCGACAGCCTTTATAGCCCCTGTGATTGGTTTCTCGCTGTCAGAACCAGCGAGCACAGTGTGCATCTGGAGGAAGTCGGCCACGGCCTTTTCGAGTCGTGCGCCTCTGGATGCGTCATGGTCTTTCATCAGATAGATGGCTTTGCAGAAGATGGCGAGTACCATGCAATCAACGAAGACCTGGAAGCGATAGGGGCAAATGGAAAACAGCGGTTGCAGCCAGCCAAACATTGTGGTAGGATTGACTGGCTTAAAGCCCATACACCGAACTATAAAGGCTGCTTCCTCGAAGCGTTCTTTATAGTCGGTTGTGCCGGTGATAGGGCCTGAGAGATAGATGCGGGGACGTTTCATATATTTTTAGGACAGAGGCGGTGCCTCTGCATACGGGACAATGATTAAACTTATTCTTCTTTTTTCAACTGTTCTTCGATAGCCACTTTCAGGACAGGAAGAACGTGTTTCACATAACGCTTTGCAGCAGCTCGTAACTTGGTAGTAGATGTGTTCCATTCCACCTCACAGAGTTTACCAGCAAAATAATCGTCGTAGATGTTCAGCATGAACTTACGGATGCCGTCTTTGCCTGGTGCATTGAAGTAATGGAAGAAGTTACCCCATTCTGAGTAGGTCATAAAGAGACCTTCAGAGGTGAGGATGACACGAGCGAGCCAGTTGCCATGCTCATCTTTCAGATCATACATGAAGACCTGAATGCCAGGCTTGTTAGAGATACAACAAGTGTTCCCGATTAGGTCACGTTTGCCCTCGAAAGCCGGCACCCCTGCTAAATCACACGTTAGAAGGTCAGCATTATCGTAGATGTTACCGACAATCTCCATACGGTTATAATCGGGCTGATGACCGATGTAAGAGGGTAGGAGATAGTGACTTCCCCATTGGAAACACCAGCCGGATATTTCAACGGGGTTATTATCATCCACAAAGTTTTCGAGAGGCTTCAGATGACGCAGTTGTTGTTTCCATACGACGTTAAACAAACGCGATGTGCCATCAGGAATAACGAGCACGAGGATATCGCCCTCAAAGATAGGCTTATTATGTCTATCACGCCACCCAGTACAACGGCAAAGCGTGTCAGGGTTAATATCGACCTTTTCCAATGGTGAAATATGAATATACGGACGGGTGGCCATTAGATGTGCTTCACCTATCACCCAGCGGCCATCATCTACGGCCTTTGCTCTAACGAAATTAGTGTCTATCATAAAATTTTCTTTTTGGTCCCAGCCGAGAATGGCTGGGCACGGTGGTTATTTCTTTTTATCAAAGTGGAGGAGTCCTTTAGCTTCCATTTTTGTCATGTGATCAATACAGATATCTTCAAGCGTCTTAAAACGAATGCGCAAATGGCATCTGGAACACTCATAAACTGTCCGAGTCCTATTCCTGTCAGGGTCATATATTTCTACCTGATGCAGCTTGTGTCCGAGGATGCTGCAGAGGATGCGATGCCAAATCATATCCATGTATGTCCGTTAAAAGTTCGAGTATATATTTGCTCATGGCCACCAGGACCATAATATAAAAAATACCTCACATCGCCCTTTTTCGGCTTTGACGGAAGAACTGGGACATGGTACCCTGCGGGAGTTGTTATAAATTTACACATATTACACAATTTTAATACCTAAATCACATTGGCCTGTAAAGATGCTGTTGACGCTGTTGTGCGAACATTCGGAACACATGGCACCATCGTCGTCAGGGAATGGGCAACCGAGAGAAGCAAGGTCTTTTCGCTGAATGCCGGCATAAGGGTCAAAACCCTTGCTATTGATACAATGCTGAGTAGCGGGATCGTCAGCGATTTCTTTTTCAGCACAGTGGGAACACAGTTCGTGCGTATCATCGACCCACCAGCAATTACCATGTGTAGGGTTGTGGCATGGGTCGGTGTCTGTGCATCCGCATATTTTACATACTCCGTAGGGCATCGTTCTTTTCTTTTATTATGTCATACAATTCATCTAATACTATCAGGATGATAACCATTGATACTATGAGACTAATGATAGGCAGGATGGCTATCAGCCAGTCTTTCATGTAAGAGGACTGGATGCGCTGCCCCTGTTTCAGCTGTTTTCTGAGCGTCACCAGCCGATAGACAGAGACTATCAGCATGGGGAGCAAGCATCCGTAGTAGAATATATATGGATAGAGATCTTCCATTATCAGTTTAGAATTAGATATTTACCTTTTATCTATTTAACACTACATATTTTCCTTTTATATTTGACTGGCGTAAGCGGGTATCTGCTTCAAAGCCAAAAGCAACGAGGACGGAACCGAAAAACGGTGAGCCTGTTGTGCCATCAGGTTGCAGGAACTTGATGCGATGGCGCATGAAGATCATGGACTTCGCCTTTGGAAAGATGACCTCCTGAAAGAGCAGGTTATCGACCTGGTTCTTCAGTAAGGCGATACCATTGTTATGCTCTGCCAACTTCTCGACAAATGGACGCAGCAGCGGACGGCTATATGGCGGGTTCATAAAGACCAGTGCCGAGGAAGGCCATTCCTGAGCAAGCCCGTTTTGCTCCTTATTATACGATAGTGGCGCTATCTGATAGGGGGGGGGTAATTGGCGAACATGGGTCCAAATCAAATGGCCCCAACTCATCGATAACCCATTTGGGTGTGTACCACTCATCGGAGCTGACTACGGGATTGCGCTGTGTACTATTCATTATTTGAAATACGAAACTAATTTATTCTCATTTACGAGTTTAAAAGTGTATGCCACGACGGGAGGGTTGCTTTCCCAGGTGCCTTTGCCACAGATACTGTTGAACATGTCGGCGAATGCTTCGCGGGGGTTGCAATGAACGTGGTGAAAGATATGGACGTGATACTTACCATTAGCGAGACGCTTACGTTTGATGTCTATCCAGGTATAGTCGCCCTCTTCGCCCGTTTCGAGGTTCCGGCATGGAACGTCACCATGAACGATACCCTCACGCATAATGTCAGCATCAGATATATCCTGAAGGAGTTGGTTTCGCTTCTCGATGATTTCTATACGATGCTGCATCAGTTCTGGACGCACGTAGAGTTTGTTTTCCCAGCCAGGGTGACGGGTAGGGTCTTCACAATCGAGTTCACGTTTCAGGCGATTGAGATAGGCTTGTTTCTCTACATCAGGAAGACCGCGATAGATGAAACCGTAGGCTTCGGAAATAGCCAGAACTTCGCCAACGTCATACTGGCGATCAGTAGTCAGTCGGCGTGTATTGTCCTTTAGTCCCTCGATGATAAGTTGGGTGAGAGCCTGACGGAAACGGATATAGCGCAGCTTATTCATTGCTTTATCTTTTGCAGGCGTTCGTCAATAAATTCGAGGTCATCATCATGGTATGTCATACCATTCTCGGTGTTGTGCCACATATTATAGTATGTGGTGTGGAAGAAGTCGATGGGGTGATCATCAACCAACACTTCCTCGTCGGTGTCGATGACACGGGCACGAATCTTGGGCCAGTCCTTTTTGTGAACTTGATGGTGCATCCATTCTTCGTGCTTCTGACGGATAGACTCAGGATTGCGCCACTTGCATTCGTCGCAGCGGTAGTGGCCCATGCCGTCGCAAGAGCCTTCCGGCGTACCTTTTTCGTAATCGTCACAGTCGAAGTCATCTGCAGGCGATGCCAGGACCCGCTGGTTGTCTTTGCCGAAAGATGGCTGCTGAGTTATCATTACCTTTGGAGCCAGTTTGCTCATGCCTTGCATAAAACTGTTCATTACGGGCATAGGGCATGGTTCGTTAGACATCCGTCGGATGTTGACCATAGCAAGGCTTTTGCCTTCGTCCTCTGTCACGAGGTCGAGCGCTATATAGACGCGATAGTTTTTCTTTTTCTCCATTGTTAATTCTTTAAGATGAGCCGGAGGGCGAAAAGGGCATTGCCGGCATCGCCCACACGGACTACTTCGTTATATACTCGTTCAAGACTACGAGGATTGACCTCTTTAAACTTATTCATTTCAGGCACCGTCAGTTTGTGACCGGCGATAGTTGCTATCTTGAAGATCATGGCGGTACGGGACATTCCATTACCTGCAAAAGGTGATTTTGCCCCCCCCTGTTTCCTGGATGTTGAAAATATATTCATGGTGACTTTCTTTTTCTAAAAGAACACAGGCCCGATGGTTTTCTACAGCGTCAGGAACCAAAACAAGAACAAAAGCAAGAACCAGGGCGGCACATGTCAAGATCAAGAACATAACCTACGGGAGTCAACCCATCAACGGCCCAATATTGTGCCACCATGTAAGGCTTTGTAAATTCACTTGCGTTCTAACCACTGAACTATTCGTGAAAAAATGGATGGATCACGAAACGGGAGTCGAACCCGCGACTTCAAGGACCAATTCAATACGTCAACAAAAATGACGCGCGTCTGCCAATTCCGCCAATTCGCCAAAGGACGAATACAGGACTCGAACCTGCACATTTTCATTGTTTTTTGTTGCTTTAGCAAGCGAAGCCATATCTGCCATCGGTACGCCACAGTTTCACAGTAGTTACCTTCAGTCTGTGGCTACCTGTGTCAAAAATTCAAAGAACTACTTTCCCAATCCGTTAATACGCTCATAGATACTGAGCAATTCATTAGGGATAATGATACCAAGCGACGCTATACGCTTTGCCTCTGACAATTTCCATGCTTCGAGATCAGCGCACAGCTGCTTATGTCGGCTCTGCTGCTCGGTACTCCATACGTCAAACTCTACCTGATATTTACCCATACGATTACGCTCATCGGTCATATAGGCTTCGACCTTTCTCTGTAAAGAATTGATTTCGCGAGAGTACGCAGCCTGAGCTTCCTGCCATTCTGCTGCCTTTTTCTGTTTATCAGCTTCAATAGTACGGTCGCGCTCTGCCAACAGTCCGTTCAATTCAGCTTGGATAGCACGATGCTCTGCAGACAAACGGAAAAACAATGCTTCCACTTCATCAGGCGTAACAGACGGCTCATAACGCCCCAATAGCATATTAGCCCCCTCACCTTCTTTATAGATAGGGTGAGCCAATGTCTGACGGAACAATTCACGCTCCTTATACAGATGACCATTTTCATGGATATACTTACCAATGGACGATGCTTTTGCACCAAGTGTAAGAATACGATTACGATCCTTTACAGACAAAGTAGCCATATACTGATCCTCAGTCATTGCCTCTTCCTTCTTTGGTTGAGTAGGCATCGTTAGACCGAACTTCTTACAATAATTCTCAATACGAGAAACTGCATTACCAATGATACGATTTGTGTTTACACCAGGAAACTCACCATTTACATCAGGCAACGTGTAGCCATGAGCCTCTATCCAATAAAGAATATTTTTGTCTGGCTGTGGCATTTCAACACCACCAAGGATATCTCTACAATATGTTTCCAGAGTCATATCTTTTACCTCTGTCAACAAACGTTCACGAGCCTTGATAGCTTCACGGAGCCAAGCAATAAGGGCGTTGGCCTCCCCAACAGTTTCCAACGACTTCAGAACACCGTCCAAATGTTCACGAGTGCTACCAATCTTTGCCTGCTGTCGTGTACCACCACTAATCAGGCTCACAGTCATACTATAGAAGCTAATAGCCTCCAATTCACTGGCAACATTCTTAATACTTTCCTTCGCCATGTTAGCCACATGGTTTGCGCTGGTATTCGTTAGGCCGTTTTCACCAAAATAAATATAATCAGCTTTCATATCTTTACTAAACTTTCTGTTTTTACTCCCCGCCGATAACGGCGGTGAGTAGTGGTGTTATTTCTTCTGCTCTTCAGGAATTGGTTTGAAGATCAGGGCCGACCATAGCGCAGCGAATTGGCGACCAGCGTATTTCGCGAGTTCGCTCGATTTGAAGGCCAGGCGAGCGCCGATGTTCGTGCTCGAGTACGAGAAACCGGCATACGAGTCCGCAGACGATAGACCGCATAGCGCACCGAGCGGCGCGTTCCCCCCGCCGAACAGCAGCTGTGCCTTATCGTCCTCACTCATTCCGTCTGTCTCCTTCTGCGTCTAGAGGTAGCGGTCCGGTTAGTAGAGATGATCATCCTAC
>JAEEGK010006772.1_pt1 | contig 27486 bp, 38 predicted proteins | sample 8958771 | NCBI WGS metagenome assembly JAEEGK01 (sample SAMN16246547, study PRJNA631951) | gut metagenome | biome: gut microbiome; feature: rumen; material: SC-attached | host: Bos | place: Iran: Karaj | collected 2018-10 | reverse complement strand
TGATTTCATTTTTGTTAATCGGCATAGTAGAATCCTCCTAAGAAAATGATATTTAAATGCCCTTTATTATATATACAAAACAGGTTTCCCAAAATTGACGCTGCCGGAATTTTTTTAATTATATCATGCTCATCTTTGCAAAGCAAAACCGGGATTTTTCGGTTCAGGATTATACAAGCAGACAAAGACATAAGCAAACCTGTGTGCTGCAATTCAATCCGCGCTGATATATCTACGCAAAATCCGCATCAGTTCATCCGGGTTAAATGGTTTTGCAATATGCCCGTTCATCCCTGCAGCAAGACAGTCCCGGACATCTTCATCATAGGCATTTGCGCTCATGGCAATGATTGGCAACGCGGTTGCGTATGCCCCGCCCAGCGCGCGGATCGCTTTTGTTGCTTCAAATCCGTTCATGACCGGCATCTGGATATCCATCAGAACCGCATCATAATAACCGGGTCCCTTTTCCTGTAAGGCTTCCAGGCCGATTTTACCATTTTCAGCCTGCTGCACCTCGGCCCCGTACTGCTCAAGAATCATCCTGGCAATTTCCGCATTGATGGCATTATCTTCCACAAGAAGGATCCTGTGGCCTGCCAGGTCTATGTTTTCGCTATTGTCAGCATTTGCCTGGCTATCCGTTTCCAAAGGTTCCAGTTCTAATTCTACAGTGAATTCAGAGCCTTCTCCCAGTTTGCTCTTAACGGAGATCGTTCCCCCCATCATTTCCACAATCTTTGCAGTAATCGCCAGTCCGAGGCCGGTCCCCTGAATACGGTTTACCGTCGTTCTTTCCTCGCGGGTAAAACTCTCAAAGATGTGCGGCATATAATCCTCTTTGATCCCGATACCCGTATCTCTGATGATAAAACGGTATTTGTTCTTCCCGCCCGGCGAGGGAACCTCTTCCGCGATCAGGTCCACCGTCTTGCCCGGCGGCGTATACTTAATCGCATTACTGACAATGTTAATGATTATCTGCTCAATGCGAAGCTCGTCAGTGATAACCTGATAGTGACAGATGTTGTCATGGCAGTAGTTGATGACAAGGGATTTCTTCTTAGCCTGCAATGCGGTAATATCCTCAATACGCCGGAACAGCGCAGCTAAATCGCAAGGCCCATAGCTGATCTGCATTTTACCGCTCTCAATCTTGGAAATATCCAGAATATCGTTGATCAGGGACAACAGATAGCGACTGGACGAACCGATCTTATCCAGCGCGTCCGCAACCGTTTCCGGTTTGTGCTTATTGGTTTTGGCAATGTTCGTATAACCCACGATGGCATTCATCGGCGTACGGATGTCATGGGACATATTGGCAAGAAAATCATTTCTGGCGCTGGTGCGCGCTTCCCTGACGCGCTGCTGGTACTCCTCTTCGCGTTCCATCTGCGCTTCGATATTGTTTGTCCCGATGATCAGATGCCGCCCGTCGTTATCCTCCAGCAGCGTGGCTTTCATGCTGACCCAGACCGGGGTATCTCCAAACACCAGCCGGTATTTCATGGTAAAAATTTTGTCACGCTCCAGGATGGACATGACCTTTTCCCTGTAAAACGTGCCCATGAAGCGTTCCCGGTCGTCTTCGTATATCAGCCGCGACATATTCCGCCGGCTCACATTGAAAAAGTCCTCACCGGTTTTTTCCAGCCCCAGCGTGTCGAATTCTTTTGTGGCAGAGTATTCGACAAAACGATCCGTATCCAAATCCACCACGTAGATACTGAAATAATCCCCGGCCAGCGCCGTGGCCACGCGCCCGAAGGTGATGCTGGCATGGTGCGCCGTTTCAAAGGCTTCCATTGCTTTCATCTGCTCATCCACGCTGCTGATGCCGATTACGATATGGCTTCTTTCCTTTTCAATCATGCGCGTGACCTTCAGGTGAACGTATGTGGGGACTCCGTTAAACATCAGGCGGAAGGTAAGCGTGTAAATTCCGCGCGCGTCAAGCTCCGAAATGATTTTTTCCTTTACGAATCCATCCAGGAACCGCTCCTGATCTTCCGGATGTATGATTGACTCAAAACGCTCCCGCGAAAAACCGATAAAATCCTCCCCGCTGCGCGGAAGGCCCAGCGCTCTGTATTCCTCCGACGCGCTGTATTCAATAAACTTATTGTTTTCCGTATTTACATAATAAATGCAGAAATAATCCGCTGCGAGGGCCTGCGCCACACGGGCCGGAGAAACTTCCAGGGCTTCCTGTTCCATGTTATGAACCATCCTCCGAGTTCTTCAGCCGGCTTCTTTGCCTGCCGCGCCGGATACGATAAAGGCGCCGGGCAGATTTGCCGGTACACAAAAATAAAGATTCGTTCAATTATGATTTAATCATATGAGATAACCTGCGTTTGCAGATCAATGTCATTCAATTAAATTTTACCACCGGTATTCATTTTAAACAATATAAACAGCCGCGGAAAATAAATTCCGCGGCTGTCAGAAAAATCCCGGTTTTTTGCGCATGACCTGTCTTTACGGTTTCCAGACAAACAACCCTTCCCCCAACGAAAGGGACCTTATCAAGTCCAGCAGTTCCTCATCCGGATTGAACAACGTGAGATGCGTATCGTCAGGCTCGGAAAGGATCATGGAGTTTCCAACCATTATATACACGTACAGTTCACTCATTATTCCGTTTCTTTCTCCGCTGCCTTTTTTTCCTGCAACTCTTTTTGCTTCCGCGTCCATTTGTTGATCCCCAGCAGTTTATGACGCCGGGGCCCGTAACGCTTTTTGAACTTTTGTGATTCACGCCTTTCGGATTTTAACATAGCCTGCCCCCCATTCAACCAGTTCATGATCCCCTGCAGCTGCCGCGTTAAACAACGATTAAAAACTAACTTCCTTTATGTAAATTATAACAAAACAGCCGCGGAAAAATCCACGGCTGTTAAATCATTTACTGTACAAAATTGGTATTTTTCGATTATTCTATCGTTTCGGCCGCCGGGCATCATAAGGACCGGTGCCGCCGGCGATAGCCTGCAGCTTTTCCCCGTCCAGCGCGTAATCGGCCAGTTCCGCCATGTACGCTTCGGCTTCGGCTTTGGTTATCTCATAGCCCCCGGCCTTCGCCAGCGCTATCAGTTCGTCGGCAGTTTTGCACTGCATGGCCGCCTTGATCATTTCACTCGTCAGCTCGCTCTTTTCAATTTTTGCCATCGTAAAAACCTCCGTTCAGCCCTTATTAATTTTCAAAGCAGTAGTCTTTGGGGCAGTCCGGATAGCACCCGCCGCCTGCTACTTTCTTCAGTTGCTTATCGTCCAGTTCCACATCGGCCAGCTCCGCCAGGTACGCTTCCGCTTCCTCTTTGGTTATCTCATAGCCCCCGGCCTTCGCCAGCGCTATCAGTTCGTCGGCAGTTTTGCACTGCATGGCCTTCATGATTTGTTCTTTTGTGAGTTCCTTTTTGTTGATTGGCATAATGTTCCCCTCCCTTAAATTATAATCAATACGGCGCGGAGTAATCCGGGCAAAAACTGGGACATTCTAAATCATTTCCGCAAAAACCGCCCGCAACACGTCTGACCTCTCCGTCTTTCAGCTCAAACTCCGACAGTTCGGCAAGGTACGCTTCGGCTTCTTCCTTAGTAATGTCAACGCCTTCCGATCTGGCATATACCATCAGCTCGTCAGCAGTCTTGCACTGCATCGCTTTTTCAATCTGTTCTTTTGTGAGTTCGTTTTTGTTGACCGGCATGATGTTCCCCTCCCCAAAAAAATTAATTTTTAACCCTGATGCGCAAACGCATCAGGGTTTAAACTCATTTAATTTCAACCGGAACAACAGCAAAGGAAACGCCGGATGTTTCATCAAAAAACTTTACCATTTCCTCACCATCGCACCGGGCGATGAGTTCCTTGCAACGGGCAATTGCTTTGGCCTTATCGTTGTTCAACGCATCGGCATAAGCTTTTGCATCCGCTTCGCTTTTGAACGCGCAGTCAATTAATGTTTGCGATACATTAAAACTGCAGGTGATGATGTAAATGTTCATGGCTCTCCTTTCTTAGGGAAAATTAAAAGTTTAATCTCCTAACTATTTTAAAATCGTTTTAACACATTTCTGCGAATTTACATTATATATCTTTTTGTCTGCTTTTTCAAGTTCTTCCACTTTCATATCCGGTGGTTAGCGGCGGAAATTTTAGCCACTCTGTTAAATGACGGTTTCCATCATCCGGTATACGCGTCTTCCGCCGTATTCTTAAAATTTTGTTTCCAACACTGTTATTCTGCACTCATGTTTCATTTTCCGATTCCTCCGCTACACAGGAATTTGTCTATTTACTCCATTAACATTGATTTACTTGATTATAACAAAACAGCCGCAGAAAAATCTACGGCTGTTGAAGAAAACACGAATTTACATGCCTTACAATTATAGTTTGTCATCTCTTATAATTATCATCCGGGATAAATATCATGTGGGCAATAATAAGGACATTCCGCATCGCACTTTGTATAGCACCCGCCGCCAGCTACATTTTTCAGTTCCTTACCGTCCAGTTCCACGTCGGCCAGTTCAGCCACGTACGCTTCCGCCTCTTCTTTAGTAATCACGTAGCCTTCGGCTTTTGCCAGCGCCATCAGTTCATCGGCAGTCTTGCACTGCATGGCCTTCATGATTTGCTCTTTTGTGATTTCGTTTTTGTTAATCGGCATGATGTTCCCCTCCTCAAAAAGAGTTGTTTTTAATGCCTCTTCTAAAAGCATATAATACAACCTAAGACAGATTCATCAAAATTGACGCTTATGGAATTTAATCTATGCCATCCCCCATCTTCTTCAACCGCTCGCCTTTCAATTCAACGGGAGCCCCTAACATCGTGCGGACACTCCCAATCGCAGCCACATACTGACTGACAATCAGCGTAGCATCCACTGCCGGCCATATTTTTAAGTTCTTTACCGTCCAGCTCAACATCGGTCAGTTCTTCCAAGTACGCTTCCGCTTCTTCTTTTGTAATCTCGTAGCCTTCTGCTTTTGCCAGCGCTGTCAGTTCCTCCACTGACTTGCACTGCATAGCTTTTTCAATCTGTTCTTTTGTGAGTCCATTTTTGTTGATAGGCATAATGTTCCCCTCCTCAAAAAAATTAATTTTTAATGCCTCTTATAAAAACATATAATACAGCCTATGAAAAATTCATACTTACAGGAATTGTTTTTATAATTATACCATATAATCTTTACTGAGAAAAACCCCGCTTCCCATCATCCGGTATACGCGTCTTCCGCCGTATTCTTAAAATTCTGTTTTGCCAGCCAGGCCTTTTCCTCCTCGTTTTCCGGAATGTCAATTCTTTCTATTTTGAAAATCACAGGACGCGTTCCGTCATTGCAGCAGGCGATCATCATGCGGTCGTCGTTTGTCCATCCCTTCATGATGGACCCGCCCTGCAGCGCGGCATATACATACCGGCTTACCGCGTCCCACGCCTCGCCGCAAAATCTGCCGTTCATCAAATGGTAGAAATCATCCTGCTGCGGCGTCCTTTTCAGCAAAAACGTGTCGCCCTTCTTAAAAAAAGGACATGGGCCCGATTTCGGATCCGCAAGATATTTTTCCTGATACTCTGTAAAACATTTTGTTTCCAGCACTGTTATTCTGCACTCATGCTTCATGTTCCGATTCCTCCGCTACACAGGAATTTGTCTATTCACTCCATTACCATTGATTTACTTGATTATAACAAAACAGCCGCAGAAAAATCTACGACTGTTGAAGAAAATCAGAATTTGTCATACTAAAACAAAACAGCCGTGGAATTTCCACGACTGTGAATCATTTACTGTGCAAAATTGGGGTTTGACATTGTATTATTATTGGAACTGCGATAAAATAAAATTGTGCCTTTGATATAATCATTTTTTACAGTCATCTTTCGGAGGTATTTTTTATGTTCTCGTCAAAGGAATTGGTAAAAGCAATAGAACTGCAAAAGTCTGCAAAACTTAAGCTTGCCTTACTTTCGGGTTTGGTGGAAAGACCAGCAGAGAAATTAGATGTCATTGATTATGAACTAATTAACAATTGGTTATATTCTCTCCAAGCTGACCTTGATTGTTTGTATCTTATGATTGCTGATTCTTCTAATGACTACCATTTGAGTCGTGAACAAGCAGACGCTTTCGAAGCAGCTGCTCACAGACAGAAACGACCTGTCCCTACTGTAGTTTTGGAATCAAGAAAATTTTATGATGAGGTAGAACAAGAGCGTAAGCAAAAGTAACAAGAGAATTATAAAAATAAACAGCTCCGTACTGCTGAAATGTATTCAGTGGTCGGAGCTGAATTTTTAATTGTTTTGATTTAATTATTGTGTGTAGCTTTCCAGTCGTTGTACTGATTCAACAATGGAGCACCATTAATATAGGAAATTTCAGGAATATCAGGACGCAACTCTAAAATGCGTCTATAGGCGACGGGTGCGTAAATTGATTTCCTACAATGAACCAGTACAGGTTTTCCAGTGGGAATGAGTTCTTTATAACGTTTTTCTTCTTCTTCGATGCTGATGCCTTCGACAGGGATGTTGATAGCGCCGATAAAGTGCCCTTTATCATAGGCTTTGGTAGGCGCAACATCAATAATCACCAGGTATTTTGTCTTTTTCATATATTCCAATGCTTGTTCAGGTGTAATAGCTCCCAGTGCTTTTTGTCCTTTTGTGTTGTTGGTTGGTTTTACCTGTTCTGTTGTCGTAGGTTTTGCATTCTTTTCGTTCTCTGCGTTTTTAGATGTATTTCCACAACCAGTAAAAATCACAAGTACACATAATACCAAAGCGATGATTACGGACTTTTTCATTTTACACTCCTCAAAATTGACTAATACTTCTGAATTATCTTTTTTATAATTATAATAAGTGATTTGTAAAAGGTCAAGAATATTGGTTTTAATGAAGAACATTTTGTTTAGCCAAACTGGGATTTGACGTATTAAAAAAACAGCCGTAGATGTTGAAGATCCACGGCTGTTGAATCATTTACTGTGCAAAATTGAGGTTTGTCGGCTATACGATACTCCATTTTCGCCGTATCGTATTACTGGGTAGAATAAAAGGTAAGTTGCAGCGCTTGCGTTTTGGCAGGCGCTGTGATTTTTTGTTAGGCTAATGATGAAATATCGGGATGCCAAATCGGAATCTCGATGCAAACCCGCGGTGTTAAAGGTGGCAGAACCGTATCTCCCGCACCAAAAAAAGCGCAGCCTGCTTTCCTTTTGAGAAACAGGCTGCACCGCTCAAATAAACCTTGTATGGTTGCCGGATCCATATAGTTATTTTTGACTGAGTATGGCTTCCAGCCCGTCCCTGAATTCCCTGAAATGTTCCGGGAAATTCTCCGATCCGTGCGCGTAAATTTTCCGGCTGCCGTTGACGGTGGCTTTGAGGGAAAACATGATTCCGTCCCTGACGTCTTTCGGGTGATTGCCGACAAAGCCGTCCCAGGTCAGAAGCTCGCAGTCGTTCAGCAGTTTCAGCACCCTGTCAGGGCTGCACACCGTTTTGCTTTCAGGCACTCGTTTATCGCCATTTTTTTCATATCTTATCTCGTATTCAGTGACTTCGGCCTTTTTGCTTTTCATCACAATTTCATACTCGGTGGTAAACCGCATACCGCTCAGGCGGAGCGTGACAATCTCAAAAGACGTAATTTTATCGGATGGATTTTCTGAACCAAAAGCTTGTGAAACAGATGGAAAAAGCATCATCGTCGCAGCCAGTAACAGGAAAGTGAATAATTTTTTCATTTTATTTCTGTTCATTTTTATTCCGCCTTTTGCATTTTTTATGTTTAAATTTAAATTTATTATATCACAAAAGCAGCAAAATTGACAGTGACGGAAATATTTTTCTAATTATATCATACTCATCGTTGCTGAGCAAAACAGCAATTTACTTCACTATTTTTTCAAAACGGAACATCCCGTCCGGGAACTGATCGTCCAATTCATTGCCCGCGTCAAGATCCTTCGGGTCAGGATGATACCTGTTGAAGAACTCTACAATATGAAATCCGCAGCGGTTGACATAGAAATGGATATTCCTTTTTTCAAAATACGGAGTGAACGTTTCCCAGACTTTAACTTCCGGATGGAGTTTTTCCACAGCGCGCCATGCAGCGAAACCTATACCTTTGCTATGTTCCTTCGGGGAAACAAATAACAATTCCAGGCTGCCCCGTTCGCCATTAACATTGATAACAACGCCGCCGGCTTTTTTATCGCCAGCCATAATACGATAGGCTTCCCCTTTGACGATACAATTCTCTATCGTCTCGCGGGAAATAATTTCATTCTCTTTTTCAAAATGATCGTCCCGGAGGCCGAATTCTTCAAGGGCTCCATAGTTAAAAGCTTCCTGGTTATCACGAATGAACTGTTCACGGTCGTCCGATTTCAAAGGACAGAGAGTTACCCTGGTCATATCAATTATCCTTTTAAATTACAAATAGTACAATTAACATTGATTTACTTAATTATAACAAAACAGCCGCAGAAAAATCTACGGCTGTTGGGGAGAACAGGAATTATTAGTTATACGACACTTCAATATCCATAGGCCGGACACTTAATTGTAAAAGCTGTTCCGCCCGCAATACGTCTAAGCTGTCCGTCTTTCATTTCACATTCCGATAACTCAGCAAGGTAAGCTTCCGCTTCGGCTTCCGTAATTTCAATTCCTTCTGATTTGGCTAACGCAATCAGCTCTTCCGCTGTTTTGCACCGCAGTGCATTTTCCAGCACTTCTTTTGTGATCTCGTTTTTGTTGACTGTCATACGTTCCCCACCTTTCGAAACAAAATATTACAACGGATTTTCACCTTACATTATATGTTATAAATAAAACATGAAAAATGCGCAATATCTGTTGAGAAACCGTTCAGTTTTCCGGTCATGGTTCAGTATGCCGAAATATTTTTAATCCGGTTACTTATTAATATCCTCCAGGTAATTCGCGAAATGACCGTCCGTGATGATCTTCTTTATTTCCGGCAGCTTCTCTTCGCTGAAGGAAATTTTGTCCGGTTTGCGGTTGGGCACGTAAACCGTAAAGCTTACCGACTTTCCGGCCGCGATGGCTTCCGCGCATTCCTGCGGGATGGAATAATAGCACAGATCAAACAGATTGATCCGCTGGAACGAGCGCGGCAGCTGCGTGTTCACAGCCTTCTGCGCCTTATAGGTTTTCCCGTCCACGGTAAAATCCGCTTCCCTGTCCAGCAGATAGCGGGACGAAGCGCTGGAATGATTGGTAAAGTTGATGATCAGGCGGAGGAAGTATTTCGCATTCTCCTCCCTGTCGATCTGTTTGATAAAAGAATACTCCCGGATGCCGTAGGTGCCCACATTTTTGTAGGTGCGGTAACTGATCGTATCGGAAAAATTATCCGTTTCCACCATGATCCGTGCCTGGGCGGGCATGGCGATCATCCAGAACATGGCAGCAAGTATCAGCAGTTTTTTCATGGTAATTCCCCCGTTTCAAAATTTCTGCTCACTAAACTGTTTCATCATTTTTATTCGCCAATAAAACAGCTGTCACCTTTATTATAATCCATAGTTTGAAAAAACAGTAATATAAAAAACCTGATGCGTGATGAGCGAATCAGGTCCAATATCACGTTTCTGATAATCATCTGTATAAAGATCAAATACCGTTTCTGGCACTTTTTTACTATTTTTGATCTTGCATATTTTCTCCTTGACAAGTAACATAGTAAATAAGAAAAAACATTAACGCTTATTCAGTTGTTATTATCAGAGCAGGAGGCGCTATTATGGGAACAATGACCAAAGAATTAATTGAAGCGTTATATCAAAATGGAAAAGCGGTATATGAGGGTAAAATTGACTTAAATACAGCGACTTCATCTATTCTTACTCAGTATCCTGACAATATTGCAGAAGCCTCTGCCAGGTTTTATATTGAATTATATTCGGATTTTATCAGCGGAAAAGGTTCAACATGGAATCAGAACAGTTCACTTGTCTTGTATTATGTCGAACATATCACTTTAGAACAAGGTTTAGATTCAGGAGCAAATGCTTTTAAAGCTGGCATGAACTTTGCAAAACTAAGACCTATAAAGAAACTTATATCTGATTTAAATGAACTTTGGAAAAGAATTGGTAACGGTTCGCCTGAAAAGAGAAACACATGGCTTCTAACGTGGAATCCAAACAACTGGAAATGGGATGGCTGTGCCGAAGCAGTTTCAGCAACACAAAGTGGAAAACGTTACCTTGAAAAATGGTCCTGCAGCAGTAATCATGTTCAGAAGGACGATAGGATTTTTTTAATAAAGTTAGGCAGTCAAACCAATGGGATTATTGCTTCAGGTTATGCAGAGGGGCCCTCATACGAAACGGAACACTGGGACGAACAAAAAAGATTGGCAGGAGTTACTTGCCGTTCAATCGATGTTTCTTTTGATGCGGTTCTAAATCCGGAAGGAAAAATCTTATCCCAGGAACAGCTGAAAGAGAACTTCCCGGAACAGCATTGGAGTCCACAGGCATCTGGAATTGCAATTAAGGCAGAGTATTGTGATAATCTTGAAAAATTATGGTCAGAGTTTTGTGAAAAGAACAAAGGACTGAACGAAGTGTTAAACATCAAAGACTCTATTAGTAAGATTAGTAATTATATCACATCCCGTGGATTTACTTATCCCAAAGGGCTTATTGAAAACTTTTATTTAAGCCTGAAAAGCAAACCCTTTGTTATCCTTGCAGGTATTTCCGGAACAGGGAAAACGAGGTTGGTAAAACTTTTTGCCGAGGCAATTGGTGCTGAATTCAAACTGGTTTCGGTAAGGCCTGACTGGAGCGATGGGAGCGATCTGTTTGGACATACTGATCTATATGGTAATTTCGTTCCCGGTCCGGTTTGTTCTGCTTTTGACAGTGCCATTAAATATCCTGATAAGCCAGTTTTCCTTTGCCTTGACGAAATGAATCTTGCACGGGTCGAATATTATTTGAGTGATTTTCTGTCAGTAATCGAATCCCGTGAAAAAAGAGATGGAAAGATTGTAACCGAAAGTATCGCACATTATAAGGACGGCATACCTGACAATCTGTACATTATTGGGACCGTAAATATGGACGAGACAACCTTCCCGTTCAGTAAAAAGGTCCTTGATCGTGCTAACACCATCGAATTCAGTAAAGTTAATCTGAAACCTCTGCAACCCATGAAACCTGTTGAACCACAACTGTTGCCCAACAGTTTTCTGCAGGCGAATTATCTTGTTCTTGCTACAGACTGCATGAACGAAGAACCGGATTTTGTAGAAAAAATCTGTGATGATCTGCAGGCTTTGAACGTATATCTTGAAAAGGCAAATTCTCACGTCGGATATCGTGTCCGGGATGAAATCGTTTTTTACATGTTATATAATAAAAAATCAGACGACCTGTTAGAGTATGAAGAAGCATTAGACAATGAAATCATGCAAAAGATACTGCCACGTATTCAGGGTAGTTCAGCAGCTATCAAAAAACTGCTGTTTGATTTATTTAAATTCTGCATGGGAAACGATGCCGGAATTGATGCTGATACCGGAAATGCAGGTGAACAGATGAAAACCCTGGCAAATACTGCAAAATATCCGGCAAGTGCGGAAAAAATTGGTTATATGATGACGAGGTTTGAGGATGACGGCTTCACTTCCTACTGGCTCTGATAAAGTATTAGAGATTCGAACTGCAAATGTAGATATAATAATAAAAAACAAAGGTATGAGAGTCACAGATTTTACCAAAGTATTGACAGCGTAAATATTGGTGGATTGCCATTTCTTCCTTCTGCTACGACCCTTGTTACAAAACTATTAGATGATCTTATTACTGATTCTTCCGAATCTGCATTTGAAAGAACAACACTGCCTGCAGGAATAGAAGAGCGAATTCGTACTGTTGACTGGGAAAAAAGAGACGTTCTGATTGGATTTGTCCCGGATAAAGAACACTTTGATATTTTTTATAATAATCGAATGTACTTTACACGGCGTTTCAACAAGGATAATTTGCCGATCAGATACATTGCTCTTTACGAAAAAGGCTCCGGTATCTGTTATTATGGAGAGTTTTTAAACTGGCATAAGGAAGAACGCAGAACACTTCCTGGAAACAGCAACCACCCAGCCGAGTTATATCATGTGTTTGATGTAAAAGAATGGGTACCCCTTCCAGATATCATTAAAACTGAAGAAACCGGCCCGAACCCAATTGCTTATACTAATTTTTTCCTACTGCGCACAAGTAAGAAATATTCAGAACTACGGCTTCGCAGTGAAGCAGATTACCGTTTCTTCGTCGAACTAAAACGCAGAACAGATACTAAAATTCTTGATGAAGAAAATAACACTGTAGCTTTTGAGGTTGGTGACAGCAAAATCTGGTTAAAGAATAATCAGATTTGCGTCTTCAGAAATGGTGAACAAATCAAAACCTGTACTATAGACGAATTTAATAAAAGACCAAATGCAACGTTTCGAAAGTTGCAAAGTTTCATAGGCATATGAAAGAAACTTAATGCCTTATTAAAACGCAAAAACGTCGGTTTTTTACCGACGTTTTTTTATATAATTTCCTTTATATTTCCATATATTTTTGACTGGAATTTAGAAAACATATAACGTTTTTTATAATGTGACTCTCAAAGTCCTTTTGTTGTATCATTTTTCTGACTGTACATTCCCATAATATCAGGCATCTGACTTTTTCATCAGCAAGTTGCCTTAATACATCTTCATCGCGCTTGATATTCTTTTCAAACTTCTCATTCCAGAATTCCTGCCTGCTTTTTGGCATATACGCGTACTTGCATCCTTTGTGCCTGTGCCAGAAACAACCGTGAACAAAAATCGCAGTATGATACTTCGCCAAATATAAATCAGGATGCCCGGGAACATAATTTACATTCTTTCTGTAGCGAAAACCATTTGCAAACAGCAATTTTCTGAAAAAGATTTCCGGCTTTGTATCTTTGCTCCGTATTGCGGCCATGTTACGACTTCTGTCTTCTGCTGATTTGATATCCATTATTCAGACTCTTTTTCTTTTACATATTTTATAAATTTATCAATGCTCCAGATATGCTCCTGCCATTCTCCCGGATACGTTTTGATATACGGTTTCGGCACTACCAGCCTGACTTTTTCAGCAGACATCTCCTCCATCTGTTTCGCAGATATTCCCTGCTGCAGTGTACAGAGATATTTTGTTTCATCCCTTAAACGATCTGCTTCATTAAGAATCTGCCTCCACCTGTCTTTACAGGTAGTTTTGGCCGCAAGTGAGGTCAGTTTTGACGTTGTAAAAGAGGGATTGTGATAGGCCGACCCCGAAGGGAAAATGAAATCCGGTGTTTTGTTTCCTTCTGTAATGACCTGGGATTCAAAGGCGATTTCATTTCCACTGAAAAGTGCCGCGAGATGGTGTTCCAGACTCTTTCCCGCTCTGCTCTTTCTGCGGTTTAAAAGTGTATTGGCAACTTTAATAAACTCATCTATGCTGTTAAAACCGTTTGCAATGGTCGGCCACTCGAAAGCGTGCTCCACAGCCTTAAACAGACGAAACTCCTCATCCGTCCAGTCTATGAGTTTCCTGTCCGGATTCTCCATAACATACTCATCATGATCATAGACTTCACTCTGGATCTGTCTTGCAGCTGCCGCCATAACCTTTGTTTCAGGAAAAATCGCATCAGGTCCCAGGCCGGTTATAAATTTTTCGATCGCCGCCTTCTCCCTGCTTTCAAAAGTCATATCTCCTGTTTCAATCAAATTGTTGGTCTGAGCAGGCCCCATTCCGAAAGCGTCAAGGAACTGGTCAATCAGATCAGCATTATCCAGCACAAACGCGCGATAATCTTCTTCAGTATATTTAATTAGTACAAAAAGTGAACCTGTATATTCCGGTCTCAGAAATTCAAAGCCTTTGCCAAAATTAGTAATCCGGTATTCGTTTCGAGTCCCCTGCCCGTAATAAATAAAACGCGTTTCAGTGGTTTTACCATCATGCCATTCTATATTGACCCACCTGTCATGGTTCTGGCCCTTTTCAAAAAGCTGATCAAAAATAATCGGAACAGCAGGTTTTGCTATATAAATACCCGCCTGATGTCCACCGGTTTTACCAGTATCATTGGCAGAAAGGAACTTGCAAAACGACTTTTTTCCACCCATCACGGAAAGGATTGCCTGTGTTGCCAGATTCTGCGTATCCATGATTATCGCCTTTCTTATAACGCTATTTTATTATTATTGCCAGATTCCAGCTCATGCAGTTTTTTTATAATGAGCTGAGCAACATTTGACATGAGGGGCACCACGACAGAATTGCCAAACTGCATATATGCCTGGGTGTCGGAAACAGGTATTTTAAAAGTATCAGGGAAACCCTGAAGGCGCGCACACTCTCTTGGCGTCAGTTTACGCGGATTCTTACCTTCCTGTGCAATCAGTATTTCTGAACCGTCTTTATAATATCTTGCACTCAGAGTTCTTGCCACGCCATCTCGCGGAGCTATACCATACCCAAACCCGTTGCCTTTTGCTTTATGCTTTTCAGCATAATCTTGAAGATACTGCCACAACTTGTCTGACAGCGTATATTTGTCAGAAACATAATCCTGAAGAATACCTGCCATAACCGGTCTGGGATCAGTAGGTGTAATATCAAAACTGAAATCAACATCAGTACCAAAACGTTTTCTGTCAAAGCCGACAATAAGAATTCTTTCTCTGTGCTGCGGCACATAATTCTGCCCGTCAATCACCTGATAAAAAATTTTATAATCTAGTTCGTCCAGCGATTCACAGATTACCTTGAATGTTCGACCCTTATCATGGCTGCAGAGATTCTTTACGTTCTCCAGCATAAAAGCCTTCGGTCTTTTCGCTTTTATAATCCGGCATACATCAAAAAACAGAGTCCCCTGGGTCTTATCCTCAAACCCGGTCGCACGACCCAAGCTGTTTTTCTTGGAAACGCCGGCAATAGAAAAAGGCTGGCAGGGAAAACCAGCCACCAGAATATCATGATCCGGGATATTTTCGGCTTCAACTTTTGTTATATCACCATCCGGCACTTCTCCAAAATTGGAAAAATAAGTCCGCTGGCAGTACTTATTCCATTCATTGGAATAAACACACCGCCCACCTGCCGTTTCAAACGCAATGCGCATGCCACCGATACCGGCGAACAGATCAATAAAAGTAAAATCACCACTTTTCAGACTGCGTTTCTGCTTCTGCTGTTCAAACAGATCCATCAGCGCAAACGAAATACATTCCTGAACCGTCTGTCCGGAATATTTTGCATACTCTGCCAGTTCTTCATACACAACATCATCTAAACGTACATGAATTTGTTTATTACCCATAACTTCCTCCGGGAATTTTTTTATACCACTTTCATCCCTATTATATCATTTATGCAAGAAAAATACAATACGCGGGTAAAAAATGGTGTAGATTTTTTCCCAGTTTACTCATAAAATATTGTTTGGTTGCATTGTTGGATTTGTATAGACATAATGTGATTAAACTCCGTACTTTGATTTAACGCTTATCAAAAGCATATATTATTTGTTGTACTTTCAGGAAGATTTCATTTTCTGGCAATATTTGAAATTTATAAGTAAATTACAATATCAGGAGTAGATTTATTGCTCAATAATTCATCGCAAAAGCGAGAATAGTTAAAATATAATAAAAATATTTGAAATAAATTTGAAATATTATAAATATTTATTGACTTTATTTTATTATAACGGTATACTATAAATATCATAAAAATAAAATGATAAATTTTATTTTATCAAGAAAGGAAGCAATTATGAGAGAAACAAAGAGAGAAAAATTTGTAAGGTTGGCAGAGGCAAGGACGAACAGAATTATCGACACGCTGCAACTACTGGGAAATCTTTCCAATACAGGAGCATATGAATACTCCAAAAAAGACGTTGACCAAATGTTTAAAGCTATTGACGATGCTTTATCTTCTACCCGTGGTAAGTTCAATAATGCTGCCGCCAAAGAAAAAAACAAGTTTTCATTTAAGGGTTAAGGAGTGGTAATATGTTTACTTGGAGTGAACAGTACAGTTGGAATTTTGGAGGCTCATGTGTCGATTCCGTTGGTCCAAATGAGGCGGATACCGGTTTATTTGAAGGACATCCGTATAAAGGACTTGTAAAAGAAATCCTGCAAAATTCTTTGGATGCAAAAAATCCAAAGCTACCAGATACACAGCCGGTAGAAGTTGAGTTTCGTTGTATCAAGGTTCCGATTAATGAAATCCCCGGGTACAAACGCCTTGACGAGGTAATTAATTTATGTGCACAATTCTACAATCAAGGTGATGATGGGCAAAAACTGCAAAGATGGGTTCGTCAATCAAAACAGTACCTTTCCCAGGGATTTCTTTATGCCCTGAAAATCAGCGACTATAATACAACAGGATTAACTGGCGTTACATCATTAAAAGGTTCTAACTGGTCTGTATTGGTTCGCGAAAAAGGATCAACAAATAAAAGTGAGGGTAAAGGCGGTTCACATGGTGTTGGCAAGTTTGCCCCATACAGTTTTTCTTCTTTAAGGACTGTGCTTTATTCCACAAAAACCATGGATAATGAAACAGCTTTTCAAGGCAAGACCATACTTACTTCTTTCCAGGAAAACGGACAGATTTACCATAATATTGGGGTATATGGATTAAACAGTGAACCAACCTGCCCGCCAGTCTTAAATATGGAAGATGTTCCCTCAACATTCCAAAGAAATCAGATTGGAACCGATGTTGTTGCCGTTGGATTCGAACGCGATGACTACTGGAAGGAACAAATTATTATCAATGTCCTTCAATACTGCTTTTATACAATTTATCAGGGCCGGCTTATTGTTCGCGTTTCAGATGACGAAAGCACCGTTGAGATTAGCCCATCTTCTTTAAAAGACCTGATGGTCGAATATAAGAAATGGTACAACGAACATGAAAACTTAGTGGACTTTCAGTTTACTGCTCCTAAATACCTCAATATTCTTTCTCATCCAAAAATGAAACATTTCTCAGACAACTTCAAAAACAAAGGAGAAATTGAACTGTATTTGGTCGTTGACTCTGAATTGGAAGGACGTTCAATATATGAAATGAGAAGTATTGGAATGGGAATCCAAGAGGATACTGGATGGCGAGGAATAATAACTCATTTTAATGGGCTATTTATTGCAACTGGAAGAAATGCTCCCGATAAGAAGCCCGAAAACAATATCGACTCGTTTCTTCGCAAATGTGAAGATCCTTCACATAATGAATGGTCTTCATCTTTCTACAAAGAAAAAGAGAAGGAAGCAATTTCTGTTCTCAATGATATCCACAGATGGATTAGGGTGAAGGTAACAGAACAGATTCCAAAATTTAACGGATTAACCCATGATGCATTTGGTTTGAGCAAATACCTTCAGAATATCAACAATATTGGGGATACTACTGAGGAAGAAGATGCTTTTCGGAATTATGAACCACAGTCACTTGAACCAAAGACAGCCACTCCTTCCACGCAAAAAAAGGTTCCTGCACAAGTAAAGACCAACGGAAGAGGAAAGGGAAAAGGAAACGGAAAACAGGGTAAGCAGGGGAAAAAGGGTGGAAATCCAAGACCAAACAATAAGCGTGGTCAAAAACAAAATAAAATTATTCCGGTAGATATTGGTAAAGTTTGGACACCTTATAGTAACGGTTGTTATCACATCTTTTTTATTGCGGAAAAGAATTATACCAAACTACAGCTCAAGCTTAACATCAGTGGAGACGAACAAGGCGAAGACGTTGCATCTATTGTGGCAGCAAGCGCTAATGGAAAGAGCCTCAAAAATTATTTTGGTACCATTGTTGTTGGGGATGTTAAAAAAGATGAAAAGGTTGATATTATTCTTGAACTTGAAAACAAAGAACGGAGTAGTTTGGAGGTGTTAGCTTATGCTCAACAGTAATATCAACTATCCACATCCTCTTTTAAGGGTAACAACAGAAGACTTTATTAGCAGTAAGTTTGACGGGGATTTAGAAATATTAAGAGAAACACAGGGGTTTAAAGTAATTCCACGATTCTCAGTCAATAATGATCAGATTAATAATCTGATCCGTACAGGTATTTTTAGTTACGCAGTTCAAATCCAATGCCGTTCCACATATTACCGGACGGTGGAATACGTCAAAGATAACACTCCTTTTTTTATTAATGGTGGAACCGTACATGAGCTGGTTGAACTCTGCCCTTGTATTATTGCCATGCAGGACCTCAAGAGTTATCATGTTGATGATTTTGTCCCAGCGTTTAAACAAGCTCCTGTAAGTGTTTATAAAAACGATGTTGTCGGAATTGGGAATACTATAAAATTTCGTGCATTATATAAAGCAGATGAAGTAAAAAAAGCCAGCTCTGTTATTACCGTTCAATCTGATGATTCAATTGAACGCATGCAAGTAGATTTTAATAAGCCGAATATCATAGTAACACTTCCAAAAGCTCAATACGATACTTATATAAATATTGGTAATAATGCAACATCTGATGTTATTACACTACTAACTGGTGTAGTATCAGTTCCTGTTATAGCCTTGGCACTGAATGAGATTGACCCTGATGATGATAATGATTATGCAGATTTGCCATGGTATAAATCCTTAATCGCTTCGCTTGACAAGTTAGCAAACGGAGATCCTGCAGTAATTGATAAACTGTTGGAAGATAAGCTCCGTACTGCGCAACTTATGCTCGGAGACAATCTGTCAGCATCATTGAATATACTACTGAGTATACTAAACAAGGAAGGTTAATGATTATGAAGCTGAACTTTTTGAAACAAACGGCTCTTGATATGTTGAGAAGGGATACTCAGAAAAACCTTGATTTCTATTCCCGACAAAATACTTGGCTCGACGATTATTTCTTACAGAAAAGCAGTGGTAACTATTACTTTGACTCAGGAATAGAAGTAGCTGATTTTGAACTAAACCCCGGTGACTCCGGTACCGACGTGGCTAATGCAAAAATACTTTATGAATCTATGAAAGGAAAACTAAACCGGTTGCAGGCAACCGATTTCAGACTATGGGCATTTCTTTCTCATTCATACTGTTGGGATTATATGAAAACAAGATGGAACCTTGACGAAAATGCCCGAGACACATGGCTTGGGCGAATTACCGACAGATATTTTATTGCGCCTAAGTCTCCTTATATGAGGAACGGAATATCCAGATTGTATTGGAGTGCAGAACTCACATATGACGAAAGTAACAGTAATCCATATGAGTACCTAGAGTATGTTCTGAAATGGCAAGATCTTGCAGTTGGGGCTCTTGACAGGCAAATCGGGCGTGCCAAGAATTCGATTCTTGGTAATCTCCAAGCCTTAAAGGAGGCCAATCTTAATGAAGACGATCGGCGCTTATTCTTTACCAAAATTAACCAGTACGGCGGCGTTAAACTCTTGGATTCTCTTACCAGAGAACAATCGCTTGAGGTGAGTCGGAAGTATATTGAGTATATTCTTTCTCTTCCAGTTGTAGAAAACGGGAAATCAATACTTGTAAAGAACACTGCTAACGGTGATGTCATGAGATACAGAGTTGAAAACGGAAAGTTAATGGTCGGAAAGACCGAATTCAATACAACAGACAGGCTTCTTCGCAGACGTAAAGGCTCCGTCCTTGAGATTAATAAAGGTAAATGGCAAATTGTTGAAGTTAATTAATTATAAGAAAGCTTTTTAATCACTCCCTTGACGACCGTTCGCTTACACAAAAGCACTTCCGAAATAGCCGGAAGTGCTTTCGTTTTCTGTATCATTACGCATCCGTGTGTATGCTTTTGTTTTCATTTTCTTCCCGAACCATTTCCCTGAAATATTTTACCGTCCTCTCGCAATGGCAAATCGCCTGCGACCTGGTCAGCCATTCGATTACATGCAGCCGGAGCCGCTGTTCGAAAAAATCTTCCGGAAACGGCAGCCGGCAGATCGCCAGGATCAGTTCGTGGAACATGTCCCCCGCCGTCCATATCAGGTTTGCCGTTCTCCGTCCTTCCCAGCGGTGCCCGTTCCAGTGCAGCCATAACCTGTACCGGGGCAGGTACTTCCACCTGTTGCCGAAAATAAAACGCAGCCGTTCCGCGTTCCCCTGATCCGTCAGCGGAAATTTCATCAGTTTTATAATCTGTTTTTCTGTCATGTTGGTTAATACTCCTGAAAGAATTAAATTGATGTAACCGGTAAGACATAGTCTCGCCGGTTACAGACCTTTACTTTCTGGGCGTTTCGCCCCGCAGCGCGGCAATATTACAGCTCAGTTCCCCAATCACATCGGTGAGGCCGGCCAGCTTGTTTTCCATGCGCACCAGTAGAAACCAGCTCAGCACCACCGGGAAGCCGAAATCCTTAATAAAGCCGAATACTTCGGAAATTTCCGTCATGCGGTCACTACGTTATCCGTAATGGTGCGCATGCAGCCTTCCACGGCTTCCACGATTTGGCCGCCGGATGTGTTGAAGATGTTGTTTTCAACCACCACCTGCATGGCAGCGTCGATTTCCGCTTTCGTTACGTTGGCCTTTGGTTCCTCAATTTTCAGGCTCACCTTTTTGCCTGCCGCATTACGGAAAACCAAATTCAGATCGGTATCAGAACTCATACTTATTCCCTCCTTTTACTTTTTCTGCTCCTACTCCTCAATCAAAGAAGCGCGTTCCACCACTACCAGGTCGGTGATGTCGTTATCGTACAGACCGCCCAGCGCCTTGCCCACTGCCATGATCTTGGCAGGTTCTGCGTCCGGTTTTACGTTGGAGTACGTGTAACTCTTGGTCATCGCGTTACCGTTCGCATCCTGCCCCCTGGCAATGGCAATGCTCAGGGAGCGTTTGAGTACATTCATGGTTACTGCCAATGGTTTCACCTCCTTTCACAAAAAATGCTGTGGCGGGTCTTACTGCCATACGGCTACATCTGCAGGCCCTACGATTCTGCCGCATGCCGTTGTGCACGCCCGCTGTATTTGACGCGTTGCAAACGTAATTGTTACAACGCAGGCCAAATCACGTTTAAGCGCTCTTCCGCATCTCGTTACGGTAGAACAATGCCTTGCCCCGCAGCAACGCGCCGCCGGGTACCAGCAGCCCGCGGTGGCGGTAATCGGGCAGAAACCACAGATCCCATTTGGAATAGGGATCGCCGCTGCCGGGACCGTAGTGGTCTTTGAAGGCGATCTCGCAGTGGGTCTGCACGTTGTCCTTGTCGATCACCAGCCCCAGTTCCTCGCAGAGGATGGCCGTCAGCTTCGCCATCACCTCGATCTGGATCTCCGTGGGCGGCTCCTTTCCGAAACGGATCACCGCGTCGTCAGGCCCCGCGTTGCAGTTGCCGGCATACACGGCCGTTGTGGTCCGCACGTTGCCGTTCCCCGGGGGCCAGCAGTTGCCGTCATGGCAGCACAGCAGGCTGATGGCCAGGCTGTTGCTGTTGCGCAGCCAGGTGTGGGCTTTCTTTTCACTCAGGTCGCGGCAGTTCACATACACCTGCCCGTCCCTGTCGACGCACAGATGGTACGCGTCTTCGTTGGCGCCGTAGTGTCCGCCGCTCCAGTGCAGATAGATGCGCTGCACTTTGCCGCAGGCGGCCCGGGCCATTTTGGTCAGTTCTTTTTCTTCAATTACTTTTGCCTGTGTCATGGGTTTTGTCTCCTTTGCGTTTTCATGTTGTTGCGGGAATGCGTTACGTAATCGCCCCTCCACTTATCCAATCAAATGAGACGGAAAAAACGGCACAGACTTTTTAAAAACTTTTAAAAAATATTTTCCGCGCAAATAAAGAACCGCAATCCACAAAGACTCGCTTTGTGAACTGCGGTTTTGTCACTGCTTCATTGTTTTGTTTTCAACACTCTGTCAACGGCTTCCATAAGTTCATGCAGATGACCGTCAAAAGCTGCCAGCGCTTCCCTGAACTGTCCGATGGCTTCCGCTTCGTAACCGCCGTCCGTTTTTAACGGCGGCAGCAGCGTCACCGGCACATAGCCCGGATACAACTCGCTGAGCCTTTCGTTGTACAGATTGATCAGAACCTCAAGCTGTTCAGCGGACGGTTTTGAAAAACCGTGCTCCCAACGGCACAAGCTGGTACGGGATATGCCCGTCCGCTCGGAAACTTCTTTCTGTTTCATCCCGGCTGCTTTCCGGTATTCTTTCAGGCGCTTTCCTAATAGATTGCATGGTTCCATTCCGTTCACCTCCCTTTCCTGAAAACGCGGACCGGAGCCTTCCTCCGGGGAACGTTTCGGCTGCGTTTTATTATTTGGTGTAATTTGCTGAAAAATTACACACCTACGTAGTATAGCACAGTAAAAATTAATGTCAAGCAGGCCGGAAGGACGCGGAATTACAATTTTCTTTACATTTCGGGAAAAAATTACAATTTAGTTTAATTTTTTTTGGCGGAAATTGTATAAATCCGTAATTTTGGGAAAAATGTACAATCTGCTTTACTTTTGCGGTTTTCCGCCGTCTTGTGCGATTTTCCGATTTGTGATACTTTTGAAAAGTCGTGCGCACCAGACATGATTTTTCGAACAAGAAAGGACTTTTATAAACGGGAAAGGACTTTAACTAATTATGAATTTTGAGAACAATGAAACGCAAACCGGGGCGCCCCTACAGGCGGATTTCCCCTGGAACGACCAGCTGCGCCGCGCAAGAAACGGGGACGCGGAGGCGCTGCAGCGCGTCTTCGCCGCGATGCAGCCGTACATGGAACGCTTAAGCAGGGTGCCCTACTTCGCCGGCAGGCTGGGTTCCGATGAGATCCGCTCCATCCTGGCCCTGCGGCTGGCCGAGTTTGTAAACAGCGGCGCCGCCGTGCCGGAAAAAGATGAGGAGGTTCCTTATCTGCTGAAACGGATACTGCGGTTCCATCTTATCAACGTAATCAACAAAAGCCTGCTTCACAGCAAATACGAAATGTCGCAGTCCGCTGTCATCCTCCCTGCGGGGGAACCGGCGGGAAACTTTGACGCGCTGCCCGGAATCCGGGCGGCGGAACCGGCGGAGGATCCGGAGACAGCCTGCGTGCGGAAGGATTTCCGCAACGAGCTGGCGCTGCTGATGGGGCAGCTCCCCGGAAAAGAACGGGCTGTCGTTCAAATGCTGTACATGCAGCAGAAAACGCCCGCCGAAGCCGCGAAGGAACTGCACTATTCCCTGCGCGGCTTACGCAACGCGCGGCAGAGGGCGCTGGGCCGGTTGCGGGGAAAACTGACGGAGCGGTTTCAAAACCGCGGATGCAAACAGATACTGGAGGAATTGCAATGGACAAAATAAATACGAAACCCGGAATGAATTTTAAAGCCATGGCCGCCGTCCTGACAGCGGATCCGGACGGCCTTGCCATCCTCGGCGCGTGGAACTGCATGGAGCTTCTGGCCCGGGAAGACCCGGAAGGCTGCGTGCGTCTGGATCCCGGCCAGCCCATGGACATCCCGATGCTTGCGGGCCTGTTCCACTGCGCCGTGAACATCGTGGAGAAAGCTGTCGATATATTCCGGAACATGAACCGGCTCACCGTGAAGGACGGGGTGATCCGGATCGGTTCCTGCGTGACCGGAAAGACAGCGGGCGCAGGGGACGATGCTGATGTTGTGCGGACGGATGTTGCCGCGTTGCAAACGGGTACGTTGCGTGCTGATACGGCGCGGACTGACGCCGACGCGGAGCGGGAACGCCTTAATTTGCTGAACCGCCTGCGGGTGAGACGCTGCCGCGCAAGGAAAAAACAGATGGCGATTGCGGGGAAAACGGAGGTTGCGGTGATGTGCGGAACAAAAGCCGCCGCCGTTTCACCGGAAGGATGCAATCGCGGTAATGGCGCTGTAACGGATGTAATGGCAGATGTAATGCAGCCTGTAATGGATGTAATGCATCCTGTAATGAATGTAATGGCGGACGGAGAGAAAAGAAAGAAGCAAAGAAAAGAGATTATATATAATAATAATCTTAATAACCCTGAATATCCCGATAAGCTTATAAGCATATATGGATCGCAGGAAGAAAAAAAGGAAACGGAAAACAACCGACGCATTGTCTCGTGGGAAACGCTGCCCGCTCCCTGCCGGAATGTATTGGAAGCGTGGAACAAACTGCCACTGAAAAAGTTCACCGGCCTGGTCCCTTCTTTTCTGCAAAAGCTGAACGCGCTGCTGACCCATTACGGGGAAGCTGCTGTCCGCAACGCCGTGGAAAGCATCGGCCGCAGTCCCTTCCTGCTGGGGAAAAAATGCGACTGGACGGTTACGCTGGGGTGGCTGCTGGAGCCGGGCAATTTCGCCAAAGTCCTTTCCGGGAAGTATCAGGACCGGAATGACGGATGCGGCAGTTATACAGGCTGGCATAACGGCAACGGCAGCTCAGGCCGGCATAACAGCAGAAGCAGCTGTGAGGACCGGCAGTCCGGGGAACGTTTTCCGTTTTATCTGCCGGGGGAAGGCGATGCGCCCCTGGATGAAGAGCAGACAAAGCAGGGCCTGTATGAATTTTTCCATCCCAGCGACCCCGCGCGGGAAAAAGTGGCCGGACTGTTAGGTCTGTGCCATTAAGGAGGCGGGTGCTATGAAACGGATCATTCCTACCATTGCCGCGTTTTGCCGGAAAGGGGGCGATGCGCATGCAACAGAAACTCTCCATTAAAGAGATCATTAAACGGGAGAAACGCTGCCGCGCCCTGGGGCAGGACATCATGTGCGACTGGGATTTTGCCCACGATAACGGACAGAACCCGGACGCCACCGGCCTCGCCAGAAATTATGTGGAGCATTTTGACGAGATACGCAAAGAAGGGTACGGCCTGTTCCTTTACGGCGGCGCCGGGGCAGGCAAAAGTTTTGTGGCCGCCCAGATCGTCAACGCCCTGACAGATAAAGGCTACCGCTGTCTGTTCACCGCCATGGGCACGGTGATGATCGAACTGCAGACGCTGAGTTTCGAAAACCGCCGCAATTACCTGCGCCAGCTTTGCGACAAAGATCTTCTGGTGCTGGATGATTTCGGTTCGGAGATGGAGACCGCGTACAGCAACCAGATCCTGACGCAGATCGTCAGCATGTGTCACAGCAAATCCATCCCCATCATCGTGACCACGCCCTACCATCAGGATGTGCTGACCAGGGAAAACTGCAATCCGAAGCGGCTGCTCTCTGTCAGGCGCCTGCTGCAGCGCAGTATTTCCTATACCGTGATGATGCCCGGTGAACGCCGCAGCCGGATGCTGCAGCAGAAACAGATGTCGGAAGCGCTGCTGAAAGGAAAAGCCTGAACCGCTTAGCAGACTGTGAGAGGTATATATAATATGAAAGAAAAAATTATTCCGCAGGATATTGAAGCGGAACAGAGCGTGCTCAGCGCCATGCTCATTGATAAAAAAGCCGTGGGGATCGTGGCCGAAAAACTGAAGCCGGAAGATTTTTACCGTCCCGCCCACCAGATTATCTACCGGACGATTCTGTCGCTGCATGCGAAAAACGAACCGGCAGATCTGGTCACGGTGACGCACGAACTGAAAAAACAGGGAAAACTGAAGGATGTAGGCGACGTTTTGTACATCACGCTGCTGGCGGACATCGTGCCCACGGCGGCCAACGTGAAATATCACGCGCAGATCGTGGAGGAAAAAGCGGTGCTGCGGCAGATGATCGAAAGCGGCACGGCCATCGCGGCCATGGGATACGAAGGCGCGGACGAAATCCAGTGTCTCATCGACAAAGCGGAAAAAAGCCTGCTGCGCCTTTCGTACCGCAAAAGCGCAACAGACTTCGTCCCTATTCAGGAAATTGTGACGGCCACCGTGGACCGCATCGGCGAGATGGCGGAGGGTCATGACACCACCGGGCTGCGCACCGGGTTCGCGGACCTGGACGAACTGACCGGCGGGCTCCATCCGTCCGATTTTATTATTCTGGCGGCACGGCCTTCCATGGGAAAAACGGCCCTGGCGCTGAACATCGCCCAGAACGCGGCCCTGCGCGGCGCGGCGGCGGATGAAAAGGCAAAACGCGTGGCCTTTTTCAGTCTGGAGATGAGCCGCGACCAGCTGGTGCAGCGCATGATCTGCACCGAGGCGGATGTGGACATGCTGGAGCTGAGGCCGAAGCGAAACGGGGCAGATGCGGCAGAAACGGAGGACGCAAGCGCAGTGAACGGCGAGGCAGTGCAAGATGAGGCGAAGAGCGAAGGCGGTGAAAACGACGGCGCGACAGTAAAAGATAATGTGAAACGGGCAGACGGTGAAACCGGAAAAATGGAACTGCTGAACCGGATCTGGGTCGCTTCGGACAAGCTGGCAAACTCCAGCGTGTTCATCGATGACACCCCCGGCCTCACGATCCAGGAACTGCGTTCCAAAGCCCGCCGCCTGAAAGCCGGGGGCGGACTGGATCTGGTTGTCATCGATTACCTGCAGCTGATGCAGGCGTCCTCCGGCGGCGCCGGTTCCGAGAACCGGCAGCACGAGGTGGCGGAAATCAGCCGCGGTCTGAAAGCGCTGGCCCGTGAGCTGGATGTGCCGGTGCTGGCGCTCTCCCAATTAAGCCGCAGCGTGGAGACACGCCAGGTGAAAAAGCCCATGCTATCCGATTTGCGGGAATCCGGTTCTCTGGAACAGGACGCGGACATCGTCATGTTTTTGTACCGCGACGATTATTACAAAACCGAGGACGCCGCGCCGAACCATCTGACGGAGCTGATCATCGCCAAACACAGGAACGGGCCTACCGGAAAAGTTGACCTGTTTTTCAAAAACGACTGCACGAAGTTTGTGAGTTTGAATGAACGGGATGCGTGAAAGAAAAACCCCCGGAGTTTTGTGACTCAATGTCATTAAGTTAGGCTAAATTTTAGTTTTTTACAGATGTAGATATTTTTACGGCTGTTTGTTATAATAAATTATTGATAAATGAAGCGGAGGTATTTTACAATGGGAAAAATCAACATGAATGAACTGACGAAAGAGCAGATTCAAAAGGCGATGGCTTGTGAATCTGTCGAAGAATTGATGGAGATGGCAAAAGCCGAAGGCGTGGAACTGACGAAAGAGGAAGCCGAGGCGTACATGGCGGAGATGGAAGACGTGGAACTTGACAGTGATACGTTAAAACAGGTGGCGGGTGGTTTATGCTACAGTGCTGGCATGGGGGCTGACCAACGTTGTAATAGGGGCGGTGGCATAGCTGGTGCATGATAAAGAGGTTTTTTGAAGGAGGGTGTACTAAAATGTCAATTAACAAAAATGAGTTAACAAAAGAACAGATTCAAAAAGCAATGGCTTGCGAAACCGCCGAGGAGCTGATGGCGACGGCGAAGGCCATGGGCTATGAGGTGACGAAGGATGAGGCTGATGCGTATTTAACGG
>JAEEGK010006770.1_pt1 | contig 27490 bp, 20 predicted proteins | sample 8958771 | NCBI WGS metagenome assembly JAEEGK01 (sample SAMN16246547, study PRJNA631951) | gut metagenome | biome: gut microbiome; feature: rumen; material: SC-attached | host: Bos | place: Iran: Karaj | collected 2018-10 | reverse complement strand
TATTAAATACTCAATATATTTTTTTCAATATTACTGATGATTATTGTATTAATTATAATTTTAATCTTATTTTTTATTGATTTTTATAATTTATTATTCATTTGAAATAATATTATTTTTTTTAAAAATATATATTTTTTATTTTATGTTAATTTTCCAAATTCTAATAAATTTATCAAAAGAATAAGAAATAAATAGATTATCATTTAATTTAGTTATTCCAACAATATAATCAGAATGAGCATTAATATAATTAATAAGTTTATAATTATCAAAATTTTGATAAACATTAATTTTAAAATTATGACCTCCAACAAGAAAAATTTGTTTATTAATATAAGCACAAATACATAAACAAATAAATTTATTATCAATTTCCTTTTTTCTTTTTATTTTATCTTTAATTGAAATAATATACATTTTATAATTATAAACACCACCAATAATTATTTCTTTATTATTAATTTTTTCTACTGAATTATTACTATAACATCCAATTTTATCAAATTCTTTTATTATTTGAAAATTATTTAAATTCCAAAATTTAGTGTTTTTTTCTCCAACAGAAATAAATAAATTATCCTTTTCTAATACTAAAAAAGATTGAACCCAATCAAAATGATATAAAATTGTTATACATTGATAGTCGTTTTTATCATTTTTTTCCCAAATTTTAATTGTTTTCTCATCTAAACCACAAGTTATTAAATTTCCATTTGAAAGTAATGCCAACTTATTTATTAATCTTGAATGGCATTTTTTATTATATTTTTGATAAAAAACTTTTTTTTCTTTTTTATATTCATAAAAATATAATCTTTGAAAAGTTGAAGTAATAAAATTATTGTTTTCAATTAAAATATCATAAACATTTTCTTCATGTTGATTTTTTAAAGCTTGTAATATTTTAAAATTATTTTTATCATATATTATAATTGAATTATCATTTGCAACAAAAATTTTATCATTTGATATTTTAACCGAATTAATTTCCCCTTCATTAAAATATATATCATTTATTTTATCAAATTTAAATTTGTTATTTATATCTTTCATTATATATAATTATTTATTAATTAATATTATAAAAAAAATGAACGTAAGTTTAAAATTTTATGATGACGTTAAAAATGTTATTATTCCTTTAAAATATACAGATTTTACAAATAGTTTAAGTGAAATGTTAGAAATATCAAATGATATTTTAAATTGTTTACAAATTTTTTATAAAGATGAAGAAGGAGATAAAATAATTATTCAAAATTTAAATGATTATAATCAATTTTTACAACAATTAGAAAAACAAGAAGTTTCTACTATTGAAATTGAATTAGGTGATAATAATTTAGATTTAAAGGAAGAAGTAAGCAAAAGTTTTGTGAAATATCCTTCTAATAATAATCAGTCAGAAAAAGAAATAGAAATTAATGATGAAATTAAAAAAGAAAATAATAAACCTATTATAAATAATAATAATAAAAATGATAATTTCCAAAATAATAATAATGAAGATAAAAATAATAATAATCATAATTTAGTTGAACCTTTACAAGTTGTCAATCAACCAAAAATTATGAATGCTGAAAAAATAATATATCAACCAAAAAAAATTAATTTACATAATAATAATATTATGAATAATAATAATCTTAATAATAATATTATGAATAATAATAATCTAAATAATAATATTATGAATAATAATAATCTAAATAATAATATTATGAATAATAATAATCTTAATAATAATATTATGAATAATAATAATAATCTAAATAATAATATTATGAATAATAATAATATGAATATTTTAAATCAGAATAAACAAATTAATAACCAAAATAATAATATTCAATCAAATAATTCAAATCAAAATCAACTTAATAGAAATTATCAAAATATAATTAATTTCCCTGTTAATTGTCTTACTTGTGGTAAATTTCCAATAAAGAATATATTATATATGTGTAACATATGTACATTATTTTTTTGTGAAGAATGTGAAAAAGTTCAAGGACCAATTCATCCTCATCCTTTAATTAAAATAAGAACAAATCAACAATTTCAAAAATGGAATATTATTGAAAATAAAGATGAATCTTCCTCAATTATTAAAGTATTTGGAAATGTTAAAAATTCTGTTTTAGGAGGATTTAAATCAATTAGTGCTTATTTCTCTGGAGAAAATAATAATGATAATAAAAATAATATGAATAATAATTATAATATGAATAATCAATTTAATAATAATATGAATATGAATCAAAATTATTTTTATAATAATCCAAATAATCAAAATCAAATTAATAATCAAAATCTTCAAATTAATAATAATTATAATAGAAATTATTTTTCAAATAATAATATGAATCAAATGATTCAAATTGCAAGAAATAAATATAATTTATCTAATATTTCAAATGAACAATTAGAGCAGGCTATTAAAAAAGCAAATGGAAATATTGATCAAGCAGTTATTTCTTTTATTTCATAAATTAATTAAATAATTATTTTTTAATTTTAATTAAATTTTTATTTTATAATAATTATTTTTTTATGATTAATTAAGAGAATACTTTTAAAATATGATAAAATATATTTTATTTTTTATTAAGTAAAATATTATTATAAATTATAAATAATATTTGCGAATGATTAATCATAAATATTCTAATATTTAAATTATTCTAATAAAACATGTTTTAATTTTTAATTTTTTTTAAAAGAATAAATATATAATAATATTGATTTTCAAAATTCATTTATTTTTTTTCCAATGGTTTGAAAGTTTTTTTATTTGGAATTTGTTTAAAATGTTAAAATATCCATTATTAATATTAAACAAATGTTTTCCATTATTATGTTCATTGTGAATAAAATTATTAGGAATACCAATTCTAGGAATTTTATTTATATCAAGAATATATTTGAATTCCTCTGTTTTTATAATATTACAAGTATTTTCGTTTCTAATAATAAATGAAATATCATATATTGGTTTTTGATTATTTTCAATCAAAAAATTAATAGATACATCTTTTTTGTCTTTTGCTTTTATTTCTTCTATTTTTTCATTTTGCCAAATTATTAATTCTTCATCACATAATAAAGGAAAAATTGAAATATCATCATATTTTAAATCATAATCAGAATTATTATTTATTGAAAAAATTACTTGATAAGTATTGTTATCTATTTTACAATGCTTAGGTGGAGACGATAAAGAAATTGTTAAATTAAAATCACTAATTTTTATTTCTTTATTAATTAATTCATTATTTTTTTTTCCTTCTTCATCTATATTTTTATTTTTGTTATTTTGGTTATTTTCTTCTTTAATTAATAATTCATTTTCTTTCATTTGTTCAATTTGCTGTTTTTTTTTATCATCTTCTTTAATTTTATTTAAAATTTCTTCTTCTATTTTTGGTTGAAGTTTATTCTTATAAAAATTTTCAATATCATTTTTATTTTTAATATTATTTGATGATAAATTAAACATTATTAAAGGATGTATTGAATGAACATTTATACACTCTTCACATAAAATTAAATTATCACACATTAAACATTCATATTTTATTATAGTTATATTTTGTAAACAATTTGAACATTTTATATTTGAATTAACATTTTCTCCAGTTGGTGTCACATTATTTTTACTAATTATAGAATTATTTTCAAATTCAGAAATTAATGTTTTAGAAAAATTTTTTAAATTCTCTTTAATTATATTATCAATATCAGAAAGTAATTCATTTTTAAAATAAACATCTCCATATTTAAAAGGATTAATTGAATCCTTAATTGCCATTCCCATTAAATCATTTTTTAACTCATTTTCATTTAAAAAAATTTCTTCAGGAAAATTATTTTTTTTTTCTAACTTTAATTTTATTGGTTTATTTCCTTCATTTTCTAATAAAAGTTTTTGATATTGTTCATTATTTTCTAAAATATGTTCTTCTGTGTCTTTGGTAAAAATTAAATCAAATGAATCTCCTTCATTAAATTGAAAAATTTTTTGTGTAATGTTTATTAAATCTTCATAATTTTTTGCACCTGAATTTATTCTTTTTGTAATATTTCCATATATTATTTTTATTGCCTTCATTTTTTATATAAATAAATAACAAAAAAAAGATAAAATGGATGTTAAACAAATAATTATTTCAATTATTTTTATTTTGAGTTTATATATTTTAATTGGGTTTATTAAAACTTTAATAATTGTTATAATTCTTGTTTTTATGATTTTTTTATATCAAAAATATAAAAAATCTTATGGAAAAAAAATGATGGATAAAAGATTAATTTCTTATTATAATAAATTATATGATTTATTTAATTTTTTATTAACAAATAACAAAATTAATTTAACAATTCCTATTTCAAAAGAATTATATTTTCATTTTTTAAAAGCTAAAAATAATATTGAAATAGGAAAAAATATTTCAGATAATGAAATAAATAATTTATTAGATGATGAAAAAAATATAATTAATAACTCATCACATCCTTTAATAAATTCATCTAAAGAAATTTATTATACATTAAGAGAGATATGTAAATTAATTAATTTAGAATATGATTTTAAAGATGAAGTTCATAATATTGAAAATATTACTAATATTCAAGGTCTTCTTAATGAAATTGAATTTACTTTTTTAATTATTATTAAAAAATTAAGAATTTCCAAAGAATTTGAAAATCAATTAATAATTAATGATAAAAAAATAAAAGGAATTCCTGTTAGATTAAAAGATTTTAATACTGATTTTTCCAACTAAAACATTTTTAATTAATTTTTTTTTTTTTAAATTTATAAATTAAATTTAAAAAATGTTAAATCCAAATTTATTGCCTAATTCTATCATATTACTTATTGTTTTGTCTTCTATATATTTTTTACTTTTTAATAGAGATTTGACTTCTTTTTGCTATGGAATTAATAATAATTATGAGGAAAAAAACTATAAAATGGGATTAGAATTTAAAAATAATTTAAAAAAAGAATGCATGAATACTTTTAAGTTTGAAGAATTTAATTCAATAAATGATTTTTATAGATATCAAGAATTTAAAAAAATTATTACCAAATATATGTTTGATCCAAATATAAATATTGATTTATTATATGAAAATATTAATAAAAATGATGAAATATATGTTACTATTGTTAAATTAAGAGTATTGGAAATTGCAATAATGATAATTTATATTTCTTCATTATATATTGTTTTTATTGTTTTACCTATTTTTTTAATTCAATTCATTTTTAATATTATTACAAAAATTTTATATTTAATATTAATTATTTCAGTTATTGCAATTTTATTAAATAATAGTAATTATTCATCAAATGATATTTATAAAATATATTCAAATATTATTTCATATTTCAATATTCAAGAATTAAAAAATTATTTTAATAAATTGATTAAATAAATTAATAAATATAATAATTAAAAAAAATTTTTAAAATGTTTTTTAATTATATTATTATTTTAAAAAATAATTAGTAATACTAAATATAAAATTTAGTTCTATAATACATTAAATATTTGACAGAAGAAAAACTATAGTATAGTAAAAATAAAATTAAAATAAATAATTATGCTAATAAACTTATATATACATTATAATTTAATGAAACTTATTATCTTTATCATCATCATTTACAGGTCTTTCAGAGATAATTATTATATTTGAAGAAAATAATCCTTCATTTTCATTTATATTTTTATCTAAAATGTTCAATGTGTTACAAACAGTTTTTTCATCTAAAAAATCTAATGATGTCATTGCTATAGATTTTTCCATTAAAAAATTATTAGCAAATATTTTCATTGATGAATTATTCATTTATTTTTAATTTTAATAATATTATTCAAAAACAAAATTGAAACAAAAATAATAAAAAATTAAAAAAATAAATAATGTCTCTATTAAGTAAATCAAATTCTTTACCTTCATATCAAGTATTCTATAATTCAATACAAGAAAAAAAGAATTTAATAAAAGAAGGAAAAATAAAAGTTTTAAAAGATACAATAATAGAATTACAAGATAAAATAAATTCTTTATCAAAAGAAAATGCAGATTTAAAAACAAGAAATGCTATGAATGAATATTCAGAAAAAGAATTATCAAATGCTCAAAAAAAAATTCAAATGTTAGAAGAAAGAAATTTAAATCTAATTGAAAAATATTATCAAACTCAAAAAAATTTAGAAAACCAAATTGAAGATTTAAATAATTATAAAGAAAATGAAGAAAAAAAAAAAAAAGATACATTAAAAATTATAAATCAAAGAACAGAAATAATGAATCAAATTGAATTAGAAAATAAAGTAAATAAAGAAGAAATAAAATTATTAAAGAGAATAAATGAAAAATTAATAAATGGTAATAATGAAGAGAAAAAAAGAAATGAAATAAGAAATGAAATTAAATTTTCAAAATTAAAAAAAAAAATGACTGATAATTTAATTGAAGTTAAAAAAAATGTCTCAAAATTAAATCTTGAATATATGAATGAAAATAATAGATTAACATTATTACAAAATAATCAATTAATCAATGAGCTTGAATTACAAGCTGAAAAAATAGAAGAATTAGAAAAAAATAACAAAATATTAAAAGATAAAATTACTTATTTAGAAAATGAAATAGAAATTCATAAAAATGTAGAAATTAATTTAGCTAATAAGATAAAAAAATATTCTTTTAATGAAAATACTAGCTTTAATAAAATTAATTCTGATGATAATAAAAATATAACTTTATTTAATAAACAAAATACTTATTTAAATTATAATAAATTTAATTTTTCAAAGACATTAAGTCCTCATAAAAATTTGAATAATTTGAAAAAAAATAATTATGATTCAGATAGAGATAGAAAAAAAATTTATAAGCTTGAAAAACAAATTAAAATTAAAAGTAATGAAAATGAAAGTTTAAAATCACAAATGTTTGATTATCAAAATCAATTATTAAAATATGATGAAAAATATAAAAATTTATTGAATTTTTTCGAAAAATGTATTGACCAATTTTATGATGATGAAGAAATTAAAAATAATAGAAACTTTAATCTTAAACTTGATTCAATTAAAAAATGTGATTTTACTATTTTTTCAAAAGAAGAACAATTTAGTTTATTAATAATTATAATGAAATATTTAATGCCAATTATAAATATGAATGTTAATTCAATTTCTAATATTGGAAATAATATTTCTGAAACTAATTTAAATCTTATAAATGATAATTATAATAAAATTAAAAATCTTTTAAAAGAACCAATTTTACAAAATGCTTTTAATAAAGATAAAACATTAAAAAATTATTTAAATTCAAATAGTTTTAATTCAATAATTTCAAAACCAATATTTATAAATCGAGAAAAAACCTATCAAAATTTAAAACTTTTTAATATTAAATGTAAGGAATCATCTTTTTAAAATATATAATATTTGCTTAATATATATATTTAAATATTAAACAATAATTATCAAAAGTCTTTTAAAAAACCAAAATTACATAAAAAAAAATTAAATAAAAAAAAAACTATTCATCATTATTTTCATTATTTTCATCATTTTCATCATTTTCATTATTATTTTCATTATATTCCTTTTCTTGATTTTCATTTTTAACTTCAAAATTACCATCTTGATAATTATTTTCCTTTTCAAACTTTTCAATACTATCAATTAACTGATAAAAATAATTAACAGTAAACATACTTAAATTTTTATTCTTTTCTAAAATATCCTTAATACTAATTTTAAGTGAATTTAACTGATTATTTTGACTAAAATATTCAATAACATTATTAATATCCATTTTAACAACAATAACTTTTTCAATAGTATTTCTAACATTATCATCTTCATCATTTAAACCAATTAATAAAGTTCTCATTGTATGAACACCATTTTCACTTAAACCAATACCACAATTCATTCTTGTTATTGGATTTGGATCTTTAGTAAATCCTTCAATAAAAATTAATTCTCCTTGAGGACCTAAACTTTTAATACAATTAATAGCATAATTTTGAATATTTGAATCTTTATCTTTTAATTTATCATAATAAAAAGGAATAACATTTTTTCTTTTTAAATAAGTAATTTTCTCATCTGCTTTCTCAGTAAGAACTCTTATTGAAAATATTGAACTTTTTCTTACTAAATTACTAGAATTTTTTCCTTGTTTAAAAATACATTCTATTATAAAATCAATATTACTTGAATTTATATCAGCATAAGCTAATGAATGTACAATTGCAGATTTTAATTTATAATTTGAATCAGGTTCACTTGACATTATTTTTAATAAAACTCCTTCTCCTTCAATTCCTAATTTTACTATTGTTTTTGCTATTATATTTTTATTAATTGAACTTTCTTTTAATAATTTAATTAAATATGGAAGAGAATTTTTTGCTGCACGAGAACCAAATTGACTTAAAGCATACATTGAAGCTTTTTTAACTTTCCACATATTATTTTGTAATGAATCAATTATAAAAGGAATTACTAAAGAATCAGTTCCTTGTGCAATTCTACCAATTGCCCAAATTATTTTTGATTTAACATTAACATCTTCATCATTTATATTCTCAATTAAACCATCAATTGATAATAATGATTCAGGTAAACCTATTTTTCCTAATGAAGTTGCTGAGTTTTCACGAACTTTTGAATTGTAATCTTTTAAACAATTTGTTAAACTTTTTATTATTTCTTCTGTTACTAAATAATTGTTGTTATCATCTAATAAATCATTTGAATTTAATGTGTTATTTTCTGAATTATTATTGTTTGAAGTATTGTTTATATTTTGAGATGGGATTTGAAAAAATGGAATATATTTATTTAATGGTTCTAATTCTTTTATTTCATTTTCTTTTTTTTCTTTTTCTTTTTCTTCTTCTTCTTCTTCTTCATTTTCTGTGTTATTTAATTGGTGATTTAAATTTAAATTGTCTAATGAATTATAATTATTTTCTTTATCATAAGTTAATTGTGGATTTAAATGATCATAATTTAATGAAAGCATTCTTTGTAATGATGCTAAAAAATCTCTTGTATTTATTTCTAAAAATTCTTCTTCATTCAAATTTTTATTTTCATTATCTTTTATTTCATTTTCTTCTTCTTCTTCTTCTAATAAATCTTCAATTTGTTTATTATTCATTTCAATAACAGGAGAAATTTTACCATAATATTTATAAAAGGAACCAGGTAAATTTTTTGTTATTGAATAAATATCATTTTTATCTAATTTAATATTTAAATATTTTGGATATTTAGGAATACGATAAGAAAAACAATTTGCAATTGAACTTCTTACATCAGGATCTTTATTATATTTTATTTCTTGTAATAAAATTTCTTCTCCTTCTCTTCCAGAACATCTTAAAATTGAACTTATATATTCATTTTTAATTTTAGGATCATCAAAAAATGAATCAATTTTTTCTAAAGTATCACTATCATTTACTAAATCATGCATTCTATTAATTGCACTTAATGCAATATTTCTCTTTTGGAAATTATTAGAATAAATATCATTTAATAATGCTTTTATTATTATTATTTTTTGAATATGTGGTGTTTGTATTAAAGAATTTAAAATATAATTTTGATAATCTTGATAATCTTTTGATGCTAAATCTATTAAAGTTTTTATTCCTTCATATCCAAAATTCATTAAACAATTAAATGTTGCTTTTTGTAATTTTGGAAAATTAAAATCTGTTATAAACATACAAATTAAACTAATATTATTAATTAATATTTCTATTGGACCATATAAAGAACAAATTTCTAAACAAGAAACTAAAAATAATTCTTCTTGTTTTTCATATGTTTTTAATAAAGAGACTATTGTTTCTATTATTAAATCTTTATGTTGTTCATCTATTTCATTTGAATATTTTTTACATATTAAATATATTCCTACTAAACTTCCTAATTTTGCTTCTCTTCTTTCATCATTTGTTAATGAAAGTAATTTTTCTATTTTTTCATTTAATTTTAATTCTTCAAAAACAGGATCTAATAAAGTTAAAGTTTCATTTAATGCATTTATATAAATTTCATTTTGATTGTCATCTATTAATAAATTATTATTTTCATTATTCATATTTTTTATATCTTTAATTTCATTTTGATATAATTTTAAATTTGAAGGAGAATTTGGAGAAAATTCTTCATTTGAATCTAAAATTTTTGCTAAAATTTCAGCATTTGAATCTTTATAATTATTAGGAACATAAATATCATTTTTATTATTTGTTTTAAAAGCTTTTAAAATATTTTTTTCTTTTTTAGGATTTTTTTCGAAAAATAATTCATAATTAGCTAAATTTTTTTGTAAATTTTCATCTTTAATTCCTCTTGAATATTTATAAAGATTTCCAGCTTGACTTTTATCTTGATATTGAGTTTTATTTTCTTTAAATGGTATATGCTTATTTTTTTTAATATTATAAAAATGTCTTGGGAAATTTTTAAATGATAAACTTTCTAAAGTTAATCCTGGATTTGGTCTATTTGAACCTAAACTTGAATTTGTCAAACTTTTTTCTTTCATTTTTATATTACTTTTATTTAATTAAAAGTAATTTAAAATTAAAAAAAATTTTTTAAAAAAATAAAATAAAATTTTTTTTTATTTTTTCAATTATAATATAAAAACATTCCTTCAAAAGAAATAATAATTATTTACCAATAAATACAATTACCACAAGAAAAAAAAAATAAAACCTAAAATAAAAAAAAGACTAAAAAAAATTATTCATTTTCTTCATCAATTTTATCAATTTCTTTAGGTTTAGTAACAGTTCTATGATTAATATTATTTCTAATACCAACATTTTTATCAGCATTAACCATCATAATTTTAAATTCATTAAAATCAACTTCACCATCTTGATTTAAATCAATTTCAGCAATAACTTTTTTCCATGATTCAACATCACCTCCAAAGACATTTATAATTTCATGAACACTTAATTTTCCAGAATTATCTTTATCAAACATTTTAAAAGCAGTTGCTAATCTTTCATCAGTAATAATTTTTTTACTAGAAATCATTGCACTTAAAAACTCATCATATGATATTAAACCAGAACCATCTAAATCTAAATTTGAAAATATTTTATCTGAATATATTTTTGCATCATTTTCACCATATAATTCTTCTAATTTTTTTTTAAATAATTCTCTTGATAATTGTCCTTTACCAGAAGTATCTAAAGATTTAAATATTTCTTTTAAATCAATTTCTTCTTTTTGAATATCAAATTGACTTGAAATAAATTGTAAAACTGCTTTTTTTAATCTATTTTCTTGTACAAATTGTGCTAAATGTGTTATTGCATTTTTTTGAATACTTTTAAATTGTTTTGTATTATTTTGATCATCTAATATTTTAAACCATTTATGATTTAAACATTTTTCAGCAGAAAATCTTTTTTGTGGATTTTTATTAAGCATATTTTTAATTAAATCAACAGCATCTTTTGATATAACATCCCATTCTTCTCCTTGAAAAACTGGATTTTTTTTTTTGATATTATGATAAATATCTAAATTAGTTTTACCATTAAAAGGTGGATAACCACATAATAAAATATAAAATATAACACCACAAGACCAAACATCACATTTTTCATCATAATTTTCATTTAAAACTTCAGGTGCAATATAATAACAAGTTCCAATAAATTTACTTATTTTTTTACCTTTTTCAAATATTGTTGCAGCACCAAAATCAATTAATTTAATTTGAAAAAAACCATCTTTTGGTTGTGATGTTAACATAATATTTTCTGGTTTTAAATCTCTATGAACAATAAAAGTTGAATGAAGATAATTTACAGCACTTAATAATTGTTTCATTATTTTTGCTGCTGATATTTCATTAAATGAACCTGCTGAAGTAATTGCTTCAAATAATTCTCCTCCTGATAAAAATTCCATCATAATATAATATTTTTTACTATCTTCAAATATTTCAAAAATATTTGTTATATTTGGATGTGATATTTTTCTTAATATATCAATTTCTACTTTTGATGTTGATGTTTTCTTACTTGTAATTTTCATTGCTCTAATTTCATTTAATTGATTATGACGTACTTTTTTAACTTGACCAAATGAACCATGTCCTAAATCACTTACTATTACATATTTTTTTGATAGTGGTTCCTTTGATATTTTAACAAAATAATGTTTTGATACATTTATATCATTTTCATCATCTAAATTATTAACATCTATTTCATCTCTTAAATTTTGATTATCTTCTGTTGTTTTTTTCTCTTCTTTTTTCTTTTCTTCTTCTTCTTTTGCTTTTAATAATAAATTTGTATTACCATCAAATTTAAATGAAACTGATCCTCTTGGTCTTTTTGGTTTATTTTTCTTTGAAAAATTACCATGTCCTTCATTATTATTATTATTATTTTCATTATTATTTTTTTCATCTTCTTTAATATGTTTATTTTTATCTGTATTATTATTAACATTTATACCTTGCATTTCTTGTGCTTTTTTTAAATCTTCTAAAGAAATCATTTTTGAATTTCTATAAGTATTTTTTACTAAAAGTGAATGTTTATCTTGATCTAATAATTTATTTATATCTTTTAATTTTTTTTGTATTTCTTCTGGACTTTGTCTTAAAACACTTTTTCTTCTATCTTTACCATCTGGATTAGGAATATCTAAACTATCTTTTAAATTTATTTTTCCATTTGTTCCTGTTCCAATTGCAGGAATTGATTCACTACTACTATAACTTGATATTGTATCTTCTTCTTTTTTTTTCTTCTTTTTTTTTTTTTCCTTTTTTTTCTCTTCTTTATTATCATTTTTTTCTTTATTGTTTTTCTCTTCTTTTTTTCTTTTTAAAAGTTTTGTTATATATTTATCTATTTCTTCTTCTTTTTTAGCATTTGATAATAAATTATTTAATTGTTTATTTACTTGATCTTTACTTTCTTTTTTTATTTTTAATTGATTTCCATCAAATTCTTCTTTTAATGTATCATCAGAACATTCTGAACTTTTTTTTTCATTATTTTGATTTAATGATATATCATCATTTTCAGGAATATTTTCAGGATTATTTTCATTTGTTATTTCACTATCTTTATTTTTATTATTTCCATTTTTTTCTTCTCCTTTTATTTTCTTATTATAAATTTCCCAAACTTCCTTTTCTTTATTATCAATAAACCAATCAAATTTAGTTTTATTACCTTCACTTCCTAATAATTTAATAAATAAACCTTTTAAATATTCATAATCAGGTTTATCTTCAAATCTTAATTTTTTACAATAATTTAAATAATAAATAATTTCTTCATTTAATCCATTACATAAAAATTCAGTTTGAGTTTGGATTTTTTTTTCTTTTATTTTGTTAAATTTATCTTTACTTTTAATACCTTGCCAAGGTAAACTTCCTTTTAAAAAATATATTAAAACATAACCAATACTTTCTAAATCATCTCTTCTACTTTGTTCAATTCCTAAATGACAATTTATAGAAATGTATCTTACAGTTCCAGTTAAATTTCTACCTTCTTTATATGGAATATGTTGATTTGTTTTTGAATTTTTATATTTTTTTGATAAACCATAATCAATTAAAAAAATAATATTTGATTTTTCTTTTGGACCAATCAAAAAATTTTCTGGTTTAATATCTCTATGAATAAAAGAATGTTTATGTAAATTTTCTATTCGATTTAACATTTGTAAAGCAATTAAAGAAACTGTACTTATTGAAAATTTATTTTTACAAAAATTAAATAATTCATTTAAATTTAATCCTAATAATTCTAATATTAAATAATATGAATCTGATAATTCTCCCATTCCATAAAAATGAGGAATTCCTTGTACTTCATCTTGATTTATGTTATTTTTTCCTGTTATATCATTTGATTGTATATTTAGGAGGCTTTGATATATTTTTGATTCTATTTTTAATTGGGTTATTTTTTGATTTTTTTTTAATTCTTTTTTTATTATCACATTTGAATTGTCTTTTTTATTTTTTGAAATATATATTTGACCAAAGGCTCCTTTGGCTATTAATGAGGATATTTCATAATTATCTGCTATTGTTTTATCAGACATTATTTATTTATTATTTAATTTTTATGTTTAAAAATTTTTATAATTATTTATTTTTTGTGTTTTTAAGTATAATAATAAAAATATATTGATTTGATAAATGATAATAATTTTTTATAATTTATTTCCTTTGCAACTTTTGTTATAATTAATTAATTATTTTATAGTAATATTTGCCTCAAATTATTAATTGATAATAAGAAAATATTTATTTAATTAATTTAATGATAATTCAAAATATATCAAATTCATTAAAATTCAATTTACAAGAAAAAGAATTACTTTATGATTTATTCTATGAAATTATAAGTGAAATTAAAAATACTAAAATTGAATTTGATAAAGAAATATATGATAATAAATTAAAAACAATTCCCACAAAACAGTTAATACAATATATTCATGATGCAATTAATATTTTAATAGATCAAAGGTTTGATGAAGGAAGAGAAAAACAAAAAATAGATGATTTGACAAAATTTAAAAATAAAAATCCAATAAATAACACTAATATTTATCAATTTGAAAATATATTAAAAAAATTAGAAGAAAAAGAAAGATATTTAATAAATTTAAATTTTAAGAATCTAATAGAAATTAATGAAATGAAACATAAAATAAATGATTTATTACTTATTAAAAAAGAGTATGAATTAATGAAATCTAAATTTAAATATGAAAATGGGAGATTTTTAGAAAATGATAGGAAAGAAAATGAAATATTAATATTAAGATATGAAAATATAAATTTAAAAAAACATATTTTAAATAGAGAACTGAATATAAAAAAATTAGAAAAAGAATTATTTGAAAAAAATAAGAAGATATTTTTATTAGAAAAAAAGATAGAAATATTAAAACAAAACAAATTAGAAAATTCAAATAACGAAATTGTAACAATGAATTATCATAAAATAGATAATAATTCGCATACAAATTCAACAACAAATCTTTTATCAATAAATAAATATGATAAAGGAAATATTGATGATAAAAATGGGTCATTAAATTTAAAACAAAATTTAAAAAATAAATATAAAATTTATAAAAGAAATCAAAGAAGCCAAGAGAAATTAATAAGAAATGATTCATTTGAACAAACAAAAATGTATTTTCTAAAAAAATATCTATCAAATAATCAAAAAAAATTTAATAGCTTAAGTAATAGTTATAATTTTAATAACTCCAAATTACCAATTTCAAATTTAAAAGTTAATTTAATATCAAAAGACTTATCAATATTAGGAAAACATCCTGGTGATAATACATTTCATTCACCAATTAATCATCATTTAGAAAATTCTGAATCAAAAATTTATTTAAAAAAAAAATTTGAAAAATAAATTTTGATTTTTTTAACAATAGAATCAAAAATATAAAGAATAATTATTTATATATATAATAAGTAAACTTTTTTATTTAGTATAAGGTTTATTCATATAAATAAATAAAAAAAAACGTTAATAAAAATTTAAAAGTTCTATAAAAATTTTCATATTACTTGATTATATATTTTAATAATCTTATTCAAAAGGTTGAGTTTTAAAATTATATAATTCCAAAGGAACAATATATTTATCTTTAATATTCAAAGCTTTTAACTCAGCAATTTTTTTTCTTCTAAAAGCTTCTAAATTCTTTTTATACTCATCCATCTTTTCTTTAATTTTTCTTCCTTCCTCAATTTTCTCCAAATAAGCATTTTTTCCTAATTCTTCTTTTTCAGCTATTTGTTTTAAAATAGCTTCTTGATTTTTAAGATTTTCTTCTTTTTTCATTTTCTCAATTTCTTTTTCTCTTTCAATATCTTTTAATTGTTCTTGAACCATTTTATTAAATTCTGCTTTTTCTCTAATAGCTTCTTCAGCTAATAATTTTTCTTTAACTTCTTTTTGTTTTCTATTTTCATTAACTAAAGTTTCCATAATTCTTTGTTGTTCTAATTTCTTTTCTTCTTCAATTTGTTTTTGTTTTCTTTCATTTTCTTCAAAAGCTCTTTTAGCTCTAATTGCATCTAATTCTCCTTGTTTATCACTTGATCTTTTTTGTTTTTCTCTTAATTTCTGTAATTCAATTTCTTTTTCTGCAGCAATTCTTTTTTTTTCTGCAATAATTTCTTCTTCTTGTCTTGCTTTTTCTCTATTAAACATAAGAATTTTTAAATCTTCTTCTTTTTCTTCTAATATTTTCTTTTGTTTTGATAATGCTGCTATTTTATTTGCAGCAACTGCTTCTTTTATTTGTGCTTGTTGTCTTTGTCTTATTGCTTCTTGTCTTTTTAAATCTTCTTCTTTTAATTTTTCCATTGCTCTTAACATTTGAATTCTTTCTCTTTCTTGTTGTTCTCTTTTTTTCATTCTTTCATGATCACTTTCTTTAATTTGTTCAATTACAATTTTTGCTCCTTGTACTCTTTGTCTTTTTAATTCTTCTTCTTTTTCTTGTAAAAATTGAATTTCTTTTAATCTTTCTAATTCCATCATTAATTCTAATCTACTTTCTTTATCTTTATAAACTTTTTCCATTACTTTCCTTTCATCTAATTGTCTATCACGTATTGTAGCCATTTTAGCATAAAGAGCCATTTTTTCCATTGCTTTAACTGCATCATCATCTTTTGAAACTTTATTTTGTTCTGCTAAAATTTTTTTTGCTTCTTCACCTTCAAATTCTAATAAAGATGCTCTTGGGTATTTTTTATCATAATCAATTAAACGTTGCTTTAATGCAATTGCTCTTTGATTTTTTATTCCTTCACTATCTAAACTTGAAGAATTTTGAAGATTTAAATGTGATTGGATAACTGGAGTAAATTGAGAATCTAAACGAATTTGATTGAAGTCTTTCATTGATAAAATTGCTGTGTCTTTTAATACGTTCATACGCTGACGTGATATTGGTTGTCCAGGAAGTTTATTAAATGCTGATCTTGATAGAGATGCCTAATTATATTATATATAGGAGTTACCATTTTTTAGTTTGATTGTTTTTTTTTATTTTTTTTATTTTTTTAATATTTTTATTAATTTTTCAATAAAAAGTGATTCAAATATTATATTTTTTTGAAATAAAGTTTAAATAATACATATAAAAATAAAATAATATATATAAAAAATTTACTTGTAAATCATAAAATTTATTTTATTTTATATAATTAAAATATAAACTACATTTATTTATTAATTTTTCATATTTGAAAAAGTTTAAATTTATCAAAAAAAAATAAAATGTCACTTTTAAGTTTAGAAAATACAATAAATAAATTATCAAATACAAGAAGACAAATTAAAAATAATATAAGCATTAATGATTTAAAAATACCATTTCACAAAAAAATGATGAAAAATAAGCATAATAAAACTCCATCATCTAATTTTATAAATTTTAAAAAAATGATAAATAGTGTATTTCATTCAAAAAATGATCCAATAAAAACAAATAACAAATTAAATAGTTCTGAAAAAAATATAAGACCAGCAAATAAAAGTTTAAATAATGGAAAAGAAATTAATTTTTTATTTGAATATAATAATAGAAAATTATATGAAAATGAAGGAAATTTAAATAAAAAATTTTATCATAGATTAAATAAAGATAGAAGTATTGAATTTATTAAAAAAGTTAATTCATACTCTAAAGATTTAAAAAAAAATTTTTCAATTAATAATTTTATTAATAATAGACCTGCAATTAATATTAAAGATCAAAATATACAAAATGAACTTTGTAATAATATAAAATATGTTCATAATAAATGTCTTAGTTATTGGAGTCCTCAAACTAAAAGTTTAAGAAATTTTGAAATACCAAATGAAAAAAAATATATGATATTAAAAGATTATTATTCAAAATATCCTAAAAATACTAGAAATAAAAATTTTTTCACAAAATCTTCTTCTAATTTAAATATTAATTATAATTCTTCAAATACATTAACAAATACAATTTATATGAAAGAAAATAATGACAATATAGATATAGTAAATTATAAAAATTCCTTTAATATAAAACAACCTAAAATTTTTTTGAAATAATAAAAAAAAAACAAACAAATTTAAAAAAAATAAAAAAAAATATAAAAAAAATGTCAAAAAAATCAAATCAAAAATCTCAACCAAAAGAATTAAAAACAAATCCAGGAAAAGAATTAATAATAGATTCAGAAGACACATATAAAGATTTAGATAATGTATTTTATATTCATCCATCTCATTTAAAGAATATGTTAGATTCAATAACACCAGACATGATATCATCAGTTTCAATAAAAAATTCAGATGTGAAAGACATAAATGCATATAATTTAACAAATTTATTTAGTAAAGTAAGAAAAGGAACTCAAGTTGAAGTAATAATAAATCAACCAATTACAATTTTACAAAATTATGATGCTAAACAAATTGAAGCCAATGCTTTATATGCTGGATTTTCTGATGTTAAAATAAATGATATTACTTATGTTGATGATAAAACTCAAAATAAAATGAATACTTTATCTGTTTCTTTTATTAAAGCTGATAAAAAATATTCACTTTTTGGAAATGATGAAAATTATGGGTATAATTATAATTATAATGCTAATGTTAATATTAATGATAATAGTGGAAATAATAGTGAGATTAATACTTCGAGTGTTAAAGGAAGTAAAAGTTCAAAGAAAAAATAAATTTTTTTTGTTTGTTTGATTGTCTTTTTTATCTTTTGGTTTTTGTTTTTATTTAAGATTTGTCTTTTTTTAATATTTAATTTAAATTTTGATTAATTTATTTATGTTTTTTTTTTGTTTTAGAATATGAGAATAAAATATTTAGTTTAATTGATTTTTTTATTTCTAATAAAAATAATATATTAGAACTTAGATAATAACAAAAATAAAATTGTAAAATAATAATTATATTTTATTTGAATTATTTCTTAATCTTTGATTACATTCAATTGATAATTCTTTAATTTGAGATTGTAAATTTAAATTTTCTTCTTTTAATTTAATTAACATTTCCAAAAGTTTTTCAGGTTTATTTTTAATTTCTTCAATTTGTTCAATATCTTCTTTAGTAAAATTTTCAATTTTATTGTTTTGATGTTCTAAATTATCAATATCATTTTTTAAACTCATTAAAGTAATATTTTCAAGAGGTTCTAATTTTTTTTTTAATTTAATATTCTCATTATTTAATTCATTATTCAAAATTTGTAAATTTTGAAATTCAATTTCTGCTTTTTCTGCTCTTTGACTCATAATTTCTAATATAGAAAAATCTTTTTCATCTAATTTTGTTATTTTTGCTTTTACCATATTAGTATAAATTTGAAAATCTTTTAATTGATTTTGTACTTCTCCATTTTCTTTTGCAAAAGTATAATTTGAGCTTGATAATTGTTCAATTTGTTTTTTTAAAGTTGCAATTTGATCTTCATAATAAATTTTTTTTGATAAATATTCTCTACTTTTTTTTTCTAATTCACTATTTGATATTGAAATTTTTGTTATTTTTTGACTTAATTCTTCTATTGTTTTATCTTTTAATATTGTTTCTCTATGAATATTATTTAATGTTTCAAATTTTTCAAAATTTTCTTTTTTAATTTTTTTATTTTCTTCTTCTAATTTCTTTATTATTGATTCATCATCTTTTATTTTTACACTTAATTCAATATTATCATTTAAACAACATTTATATTTATGATTTATTTCATTATATTTTGTTAATATATCTTCATTTTCTTCATTGTTTATATTTTCATTTTCTTTCTTTTTAGAATTTATTTTATCTTCATATTCATTTTTAATAGTTGAAATTTGATTATTTAATTCTTGTATTTTTTGTTCTTTTTCTTTTAATAAATTTTCATAACTTGAAATATCATTATCTATTGATTCAAATTCTTCTTTTGTTAAAATTGTCAATTTATAAAATTGTTCTATTAATTCATCATATTGATTTTGTAATTTTTGTAAAAGTGATTTATCTTGTATTTTTATTATAATTTCTTTAATAAATGAGTCAAGAGAATTTTTAAATTCTTCTCCCATATAAAATATATAATATTTTAATATATAAATAAATCATTTTTATAAAAATTTAATTTAAAAATGGATAATATTTTAGGAAAAGAAAATATTATATATGTAATTTTCCATTATAATTTTAATACTAATATTTATGAAGTTATGAGAAGTATATGTAGATTTTGTTTTGCTTTTTGTTCTCAAAGTCAAAAAAATACTTTCAAAATTTATTTAATTTTCGATAATTTTTTTTGGCAAATTTTTCCACATAAATCAAAAGACACTGGTTATTTTCTTTCTCAAAATTTTAGAGAAATAGAAGAAACAATTAAATTAAATATTAAAGAATTTTTTTTAAAATATGATACATATTCTAAAAATCAAATAAATGTTTCTTTTTCTTCTCCATTAAATCAAATTTTTAAAAAAATACTTTTAGAAAATAACAGATTAAAAATTCAAAATAATATAAAAAATATTAATATTGATTTAATGCAAAATTTATCTCAAGATGAAAAAAATAATTTAATTTTACTAATTTCAGATTGTGATATTAATAACCAATTATTTTACGAACAAAAATATTTATATTTATTAAAAAAAGAAGGAATAAAAATTGATTGTATTCACTTGGGAAAATATAAAGATGATTATAATAGTAAATTTGAATCTATTTGTTTATATTCTGGAGGAGTATTTGAAAATATTGATAATATTATTAATGAAGAAAATAATTTAACTCAAACATTAATTCAAGAATTTTTACCTATTCCAGGAAACAGAAAAAAAAAACATCAAAAAGTGCAAATAATAAATAATAATAATGAATCAAAAATTACTTGTGATCGTTGTAATAATGAAGGAAATGATGAAGTATATTATATTTGTAAATTGAATAAAGTTTTATGTCTTAATTGTTATAAGTCTGAGTTACAAATTTAATTAACGTTTATTATAGATATAATTATTTTATTTTAATTTTTTTTATCTTTATATATATCTTTAATTAAAATTAATTATTATTTTTAAATAAAAAATGTCAGAGAGAAATAGTAATAATTCAACAAAAAATAATTCAACGAATAGTTTAATTCAATTAGATTCTCAAAAAATTAGTTTATTAGATTCAATTATTTCAAATTTAGAACTTATTATTGAAGAAAATAAAAAATTAAATAATTACCAGAAAATTATTAAATTACAAAGAAAATTAATCTTTTCATCTTTAAAATACTCAAAAATATCTTTATCACAATATATAAAAAGAATTAACAAATATACAGAAATGGGTGAAAGTACATTTATTATTGCTTTAATTTATATTGATAGAATTTGTGAATTATCTAATATAATATTAACTCCTTTTAATATACATAGATTAATATGTACATCTGTAATTATTGCTATTAAATATAATGAAGATATTATTTATGAAAATTCATTTTATGCTGATATATTTGGAATTGATTCTGAAGAATTAATTCTTTTAGAATTAAAATTTCTTGAATTAATAAATTTTAATTTATTTATTCATACAAAACAATTTAATCAATATCAGAATTATTTAATTAAATTAATGGAATTAAAAAAGGATTAATTTTTTACAAATAGAAAAGTATAAATGAAATATATTATATTTTATATATTTCAAAATATAGCAATACAGTAACTTATAAAAGACTAAGATATAAATAAATAAATATTTATAAATATCATTTTTTAATAAACAAAATATAAATTAAAGTAAAATAAAATAATTTATTTTTTAAATTAAAAAATAAAAAAAATATATTAAATATGGATAATTTTGAATTTCCAACATCAGAAAATAATAATCAAGACTCAGAACCTCAATTTCAAACAGAAGAACCAAAAGAGCAAAATTTCATATCAATGAATAATGAAAATAATGAATTTACCCAATTTAATAATCCTTTATCAATTGAAAATAATATGATGAATAATAATATTTTAGATGAAGAAGAACAAAAAAGAATTGAAGAAAGAGAAGCAGAACAAATAGAAAGAAGGAAAAAAATTGAAGAAAAAATTCAATTTGAATTAAAGAAAAAAGAAGAATTAAAAGAAAAAGCTGTTCAATTTTTAAATGAATTTATGAATAAAAGACAAGAAGAAATACAAAAAAGAAAAAGTGAAAATCAAAAAAAAGAAGAAGAGAATTTGGAAAATAAAAAATTATTAAAAGAAGGTAAAATTAATTCTTGGGAAAATGTAGTTGAAAATATTGCAATGAAAGATTCTGAATATAAAGGAAGTAGAGATATTAGTAGAATGAGAGAAGTTATTATTAATAGAAAAAATGATATTAAAGAAAATTAAGATAAATATATATCTATAAATATTTAAATATTGAAATAAAAAATTAATAATTTAAAATAAAATATTTTTCTAATTTTTTTTAAGTTATACAGATTTTATAAAAATTGAAAATATATTTGAATTAATAAAAAATGCTTTAATTTCTTTTTATTATAAAATTTTTCTTTTTGTAAAATTGCTAATTATCACTTAAAATAAACATTGATAATTTTTTAATAATTAAAAAATAGAATTTTAAAAATTAAAATTTATAGAATAAATATATAAAATTAAATATTAAAAAAATAAATTAATTTTTATTATAATTATTATTTATTATATAAAGTAAAATTTTGGGTATAATAATAATGTTTTAATCAATAAAACGATAGAAAAAAAGTATTTTTCTAAAAATTAAATAAAAACAAATAAAATACAATAAAATTAAAAAAATATTAAAATCATTACATTTCTATTAAAAAAAAAAACTTAAATTAATCTCTGATTCTTTATTACTAAAATAAAATTTAAATTGATATTTAAAAAATATATAAATATAAAAAATAATATAAAAATCAAAATAAAAAAAAATATCAAAATAAAATTATTCAGAAATTCTTTGTTCTTTATTATCATTAATTAAAACTAAAAAAACAACAATACTTTGTACAAAAGCAGAAACAATAAGACATCCCCCAGTAGCACCAACCATTGAAGGAAGCCAATTAGTCAATCTATTAATACATCCTGGATATTTAGGAATACCATAATTAATATCACTAAAAATAAATTTAAGCATTTTTTTTTCTTTTAATGTATAAGGATCAATATAATTTGTTTGACACCAACCAGTACAATTAAATTTTTCTTCAATATTTTTCCAATAATTAGCAAATTCTTCAAAATTAATTCTATAACTTAAACTATTTTTAGTTTCTAAATAACGATTTCTTACTTCTTCTTTAACTGTAATACTACAATTATCCCAAAAGTTAAAATTACCTTTATCAGTAATTTTCTTAAATGTAAAATCCCAAGATTTAAAAGCTGAATATGAACCAGGAGAATAAATATTATTTAAATATAAATCTTTTATACTTTCTGAAAATTTACATTTACATTGTTCACTACATAATAAACTATCTGCATAAATGAAATAATTATCAATATTATTATACATTTCTAAAACTCCTGTTAATTTACTTTTACATCCTAATTGATGATATTTTTTATTATAAATTGTTCCTCCAATACAAGAAAAAATTCCTATTGACCAAGTAAAAAGAGAACTTAATATCATTATTATTAAATATATATATTTAATAATTTCTTTATTTATTATTATAAATAATATTTCTTTATTTATTATTATAAATAATATTCCAAATAATCCTGAAAATATGATAAAAATGTTACATGATAGTTGACATGGAGCTAATGCTTTCCATGGAGTTTTTGCCCAAGATGCATTCAATATATTGTAATCGATTAAATTTAATATGAAAGATGCTATTCCAAAAATTAAATATATTATTATTGATATCAAACCAAATTTACTCATTTTTATTTTAATTTTTTTTATTTTTTTTCTATATTTTTTTTTAAAAATATGGGGAATGAATATGATAATTTTATCAAATTTTTATTTTTATTATTAAAGAAGGAAAATGAATCCAATAATTAAAAAAAAGAAAATTTATTTTAGTTTTACAAAATTAAAAAGTAATTTAAAAAAATATTTCCCAAAAAATGAAGAAATAAAAGCAGATAAAATAGAAGAATTAGGAAGAAAAAATATAAATTTAGTATTAAATAATCCAAAAAAAACAATGTCAAAAATTTTTGAACTATATTTTGATTATAAAATTGAAGAAGAAACAATAAAAGAACAATATTGTTATATGAGATCATTATATTCATTTTTAATTAAAATGTTATTGAATTATAGAATTATAATTAAACAAGATGATATTCCAATAATTATTTTAGATGAAAAAAATGATTTCATAATTAATGAAAATAGTGATGGAAATATTACTTTTGGAAGTAATTTAGAAAAAGAAAAATCTTTTGCTTTAAATTCTAATTCTTTAATTAAAACTGAAAAAACTAATTCAATTTTGAAATTAAACGAAGAAATTAATTTAGAAATTGAAAGAGATGAAAAATATCATTTAATTTGTCAAAGTTTTGATAAATATTGGAATAATAAAATTGTACAAAATTTAAATAAAATAAAAAACGCACTTGGAAAGAAAAAATTTTTGGAATATGAAAATTTTGTTAATGATAAAAAAATTAAGGAAATTATTATTTATAATACTGAAAATTATTCTATAATACTTTCAAGAAAAAATAAAAGGCAACATTTAACACTAAAAAAATTAGAATATATTAATGATTAATAATATAAAGAGAAATCTATATTATTTTTATTTATTTATTTATAATAAATAAAATTAATTTTTCAGTATAATTAAAGTAATATAAATAATGATAAATTTTAAACTTAAAAATGTAAATATAATTTTAAAAATATTTTAAAACTAAAAAAATTTATAATAATAATCTGATTAATTTGAAAATAATAATTGAATTATTAAAAAATGACATCAATTAAATTATAAATAAATTGTTTTCATCTTAATTAAAAAATGGTTTAATCTTTTAATTCTTTAATTTTATAAATTCTTTATATAAAATTTATATATATTTATTTAAATGAATATTTAATTAATTGAATTCGAAATAAACACTTAATAAAAGGAAACAATAATTGATTTTCTATAAATAAATAGTTTTATTTATAGATATTATCTTAATTATTTCCTACAATAGTAAAATTATTATTATTACAATTATAATATATATTAAAATTGTTTTTTAACAAATTATTAGATTCAATTTTTGACAATTGACATCTATTACAAATTTTCCTGAATGCAAAATTAATATTTTTACAATTAAAACAAATCCAATCTCCTTCTTTATCAGAAAATTGTATTTTTCCCTCAAAATTATTTTTATTTACATTATAATCATTATTTTTTATATTTTTATAATCCAAAAAATTTTTAGGTATTTTACATCTATTACACTTAATTCTTGATTCATAATTAAAATTATTACAATAAGGACAATACCAACCTTTTTTCCCATTTAATTCATTATTATTAAAATTATTATTATTAAAATAAGAAAATACTAAATTTCCTTCTGGTAATTTTGATGAATTAAATCTTGGTCTATTATGATAATTATTATTATTATTAATAAAATTAATTTGATTTATTATATTTAAATTCATTATTTGATTTTGATTTAGTATAACTTCATTTTTATTATTATTTTTATTTATATTAATAATCTGATTTGTTGAATTAATTTTATTGTTTTTTGAATTATTAATTCTATTTTTTGAGGGAATATATTCTTTATATGATTGATAATAGTTTGAATTTGCTTTTAATTGATTATATTCATCTTGTTCATTATTATTAATATAATTATTATTTATAAAAGAATTATTTTCAAATAATTTTTTTTCCTTTTCTTCTTCATCAGAATTTAAAAAAATCTTTTGTTCATTTTGAAAAAATGAATCTTTTCTAATAAAATTATTACTTTTTTCAAAGTCAATATTATTATTTTCAGAATATTTTCGAAATAAATATAAACTACTATCATTATGATATAAAATTAAAGGGGATGAATATGTAGCACTTTTTTTACGATTTAATATTGGAATATCAGAATATTCTGTTTTTACAGTGTCTGAGTTTGAATTATTACTTATTGGACTATACATTTTTATTATATTGTAAATTAATTATATAATAAAAATTAATTATGCTAAAATAAATTATCTTTATATTAATTTTGATCAATTATATAAATTGAATAATATTTTAAAGATAATAATTTAAGATTAAATATAAATTTTAATAATAAAAATTGAAATTAAATAATTAAAAAAATTAATTTTCTAAAATAAAATATTTCCATATTAAACAATAATTAAATTAAAAAATAATATTTTTTAATATTTGATTATATATTTGTTTAATTCATGTCAGAATCCAATATTATTCTTTGCCCAAAATATAATTTAATTTATTCTTTCAAATTAAAATAAAATTAACTAAAAAATAAAATAAAATATAATAAAATAAAGAGAATCATAATCAACTAGAAATTCTTTATAAATATGCTTATGATAATATTTTATTTTTTAAAATAATATATATAAATGAAAAATGTAATGATTGTAAGAAATATTACAATAAAAAAAGTAAAAAAGTGAATTGTTCAAAAATGCTTTATTTTTAATATAATGTATATCAATTAAATCATTTAAATTTAAATGTTCATATTTAATTAATTATAAAAATATACTTTTTTATAGATAGAATATTCTAATTTATATATTTATTATTATGTTAATTAGGAAAAAAAAATTAAATTTATTATTAAAATTAAATTTACTATAAAAGAAAACATTAAATTTTTATTAATTTAAATTTTCTTTTTATCTTTATTTTTTCCAAAGAAAAAACTTTATATAAATATATTGATTAAAAATATATTTAAAATTATTTTGAATATAAAAATAGTTAATATATATTATATCAATTTATTCCTAAAAAAGAATTAGTTTTAAAATAAAAACTATTTTTATTCCCAATTCCAAAAAAATTATTATTTGCTCTTTCTAGAATAGGTATCATTACTTCAATACTCATATATTTCTTTAAAATATCCTCATAACAATAAATTAATTCTTTATGCTTCATTTTTTTCATGAAATAAAATGGTATACAATAATCAATAATTGAATATATTAATTTTTTATTTTGTATTTGAGAAGTTAAATTTGAAATACTACTAATTTTTAAATTATTATAATTAATAACATTGTTGTTTATAAAATTATTCTGCAGATTTTTTTTATTATTAATAATATTCATATTATTTATTGAATTTTCTAAAGAAA
>JAEEGK010006769.1_pt1 | contig 27494 bp, 28 predicted proteins | sample 8958771 | NCBI WGS metagenome assembly JAEEGK01 (sample SAMN16246547, study PRJNA631951) | gut metagenome | biome: gut microbiome; feature: rumen; material: SC-attached | host: Bos | place: Iran: Karaj | collected 2018-10 | reverse complement strand
GTGAGATATGATATTCGGAAAAGTTGATTACACCACAGCCAGGCGCGAGCGAAATTGGGACTGCGGACAGTGTTGCGGAGTGCGAGCAATACCGGCGTATGCCGGTGCGAGTCAAATACCATATACTCCGCACTCTCTGTCCGACAGGCACAACGTAGCGGGAGTCTGACTGTGGTGGAGTACACTATAATCGGAAAACTACTGTCACAAAACATATAAAGTGCTATAATGGAACTTGATTCTCGGCGGACACCCGCGCCGCTGATAAAATCGGAGAATATCATGATAAAACTGCTTGCTAAGATCTTCATAAAAAACAGCACCGACTACAAGAACCCCGACGTGCGCAAAAAATACGGCATACTGTGCGGCGGATTCGGCGTTTTCCTTAACATCCTGCTTTTCACCGCAAAATTCATCGCAGGAACAATATCATCATCAATCGCTATGGTCGCCGATGCATTCAACAACTTGTCAGACGCAGCTTCTTCCATAATCTCAATGCTCGGCTTCAAGCTTTCCGCAAAAAAAGCCGACCCGGAGCATCCCTTCGGCCACGGACGCATGGAATACATCGCAGGTTTCATCATCTCCATGCTCATCTTCGTAATGGGCTTCGAGCTTCTTAAAAACTCCGTGAACGCGATACTCAATCCGGAGCCGATAAAATCCGATATTTTCAGCCTCGTCATCATGGGCGCGGCGATACTCATCAAGCTTTACATGTTCCTTTACAACCATGCGATAGCAAAAAAAATAGAATCAGTCTCGCTTGAGGCGACCGCTAAAGACAGCCTTTCAGACATGATATCGACGGCCGTTGTAATTGCGTCCGTTATTCTGTCGCGCTTTACGACATTGCCTGTTGACGGCATTGCGGGCGTTATTGTCGCGCTTTTCATTTTCTTCACGGGCAAAGAAGCCGCGGCAGAGACACTGGAGCCGCTTCTTGGTTCAGCACCTTCACCGGAGTTTGTTTCGCAGATTGCCACAGAAGTTATGGCGCACAAGCCGATATGCGGAATGCACGACCTTGTTGTTCACGATTACGGCCCCGGACGCGTCATGATTACGCTTCATGCAGAAGTTCCCGGAAACATGGATATCTTTTATCTTCACGAGATTATTGACCAGACTGAGCTTGATTTGGCGGCGAAATTCGACTGCCACGTCACGATTCACCTTGATCCGGTTGATACAGAGAACAAGGAGCTCGCGGAGTTAAAGGAGATTCTTGCGAAATCGTCGACATACGTTCATCCGAATATCACGGTGCATGACGTGCGCATGGTTCCGGGCAAAGAGCACACGAACCTGATTTTCGATGTCGTCAAGCCGTTTGACTGCAAGCTTTCGGACAGCGAGGTCAAAGAGAAGATTTCCGCGCTGATAAAAGCGGTCAGAAAAGACATAAACTGCGTAATTCAGGTGGATATGCCGTATTGTGGTTAACTAGGGATTTCATCCCTAGAACCCAATTTTCAGGAACTTCGTTCCTATAACCTAGGTGGGGGAACGAAAACCCTCTACTTCGGAAGCGGTGGTTTTCTTTCCCCCACACCCCCTTTCTTTCCCAGCACCGTTCAAGGGGACACCCCTTGAAAAACCCCGCATATCTGTCTTTCGTAAAAAGTATTACCATTCAGCTAGACACACATCGTTTACATTCTCTGAGAGGTGTTGCGTAGCTGGCAGGTTCCCTGTGTGGAAAGTATTGACGAACGAAGTGAGGAACCTACTTTCCGTCGCTACACTCCGGTAGCTAGAGGAAAAGTATTTTAGATGTTTGCTCACGCAAACTGGCTATCGCACACAGGGTGACAGCGAAAGCAATGACATAAAAAAACAGTTGTATTAGAAACAACAAATTGTTATAATAAAAATGCGCATTTTTATGCATAGACAAGCACATACTTGCAAGAATATACTTAAATATTGATATACATAGAGGCACAATAAAAATGATTTATACAGATACAAGAGATAAAAGCGTCAAAGTAGATTTTAAAACAGCCGTTCTTGGAGGAATGAACCCTAAAACTGGCGGTCTTTATATTCCGACATTTTTTCCAAAGCTTGATAGATCAATACTAACAAAAACTTCAGCACCTTCGTTCAGAGATATAGCATTTGAAATTGCGCGTCTTTATACAGACGGAGAAATCCCGGAAACAGAACTTAATATGATAATCGCGGATTGCTATCCGTTTAACGCACAAGTCGTTCCGATAGACCCCGTTACTTATGTTTTGGAACTTTTCCACGGCCCGACATGTGCTTTCAAAGACTTTGGCGCGCGCTTTATGGCACGCATGATGTCGTATTTCAACCGTAACGAAAAAGAACAGCTTCATATTCTTGTAGCAACTTCTGGTGACACAGGAAGTGCCGTTGGAAGCGCATTCCATAAAGTACCAGGCCTTGATGTTACAATTTTGTACCCGGAAGGAAAGATAAGCCCGCTTCAGGAAAAGCAGCTTTCAACGTTCACTGACAACGTTAGGGCTTTGCGCGTAAAAGGTACTTTTGATGACTGTCAGAAGCTCGTAAAGACGGCTTTCACCGATGCTGTTCTTAGAAGCAAATTACGGCTTTCATCGGCAAACTCAATAAACATCTCTCGCCTTTTGCCGCAGAGTTTCTATTATATGTACGCATCACTCGTCGTTGCGAACAGAGCTCCGCACGATTCCGGCATAGAACATCCTTCAATCATCGTATCAGTTCCTTCCGGAAACTTCGGAAACCTTACGTCAGGGCTTATTGCTCGCGAAATGGGCGCGCCGATTAAAGGCTTTATAGCTGCTACAAACTCTAACAAGACAATACCGGACTGGATAGCGACTGGTTCTTATGAGCCCCGTGCTTCTGTAAAAACACTTTCCAACGCGATGGACGTAGGCGCGCCCAGCAACTATGAGCGTATACAGGCTATGTACAACCTTGAGGAAGTGAAGAAGCTCTTCGCAAGCTACTGGCTCGACGATAAAGGCACCAGTGACGCGATTCACGAGTGCAAACAGAAAACAGGCTATGTCATTGACCCGCACGGAGCAATCGGTTGGAAAGCGTGGGACGATATCCGCCGCAGCGCAATGCTCAACCTTGTTTCCGGCTTCCCGAACGATTTTACAAACCCAGGCCTTACGCCGAACATCCCAGATTGGGCAAACGATGTTGTAGACAGAAAATCAGTTGGTATCGTACTGGAAACAGCACATCCTGCGAAGTTCGGCGAAATCGTCAAAAAAGCTACAGGAAGCGATCCTCTGCTCCCAGACAGGCTCGAAAGAGTTCTTGCACTGCCGGACAGAGCTATTCCTATGGAAAATGACTACGACATGTTCAAGGACTGGCTTCTTTCGAACTTATAGGAAAATAGCAATATTCAAGCAGAAAAAAGCGCGTAGCTATTGACCAAAAATCGCCTTTTTGCTATATTTCATACATCTTCAATGCGGCAGTCGTATAACGGCTCATTACCCCAGCCTTCCAAGCTGGAGACGAGGGTTCGACTCCCTTCTGCCGCTGTTAAAAGGACTTTCTTAATGGAAGTCCTTTTTTGTTTTAAATATTCTTTTTGAAATAATGAAGGAGTCGAAGCGAAGTTGCCGCATCGACAGACGAAAAGGCGGCATGGATGCCGCCGGCAGGCAACGTAGCCGGCCTGGAAGGAGCCCTCAGGACGAGGGCGACTGGAAGGCGACTCCCTTCTGCCGCTTCAAGCCTTTTCAGTTTGACTGGAAAGGCTTTTTTATTTTTTGGCAACATGTGAATGCTCAAGTGCGCATTGATTACCCAAACCGCCGGCTTACCACCATTTCCCTAATGTATATTATTCTGCTTTTTTATTGATTGAATCCCACGCGCATTTGGCGGCGGCCTGCTCTGCTTCCTTTTTGCTGCTGCCCTTCTCTGGTCCAAAAACTTTATCGCCAAGGCTTACAGAAACCCAGAATACCCGTTCATGATCAGGGCCCGTAATCTTATCAAGCTTGTACACAGGACATTCTTTGCATTTCTTTTGGTAATATTCTTGCAGAAGCGTCTTAAAATCTTTATGGTGCTTGTTCTCCCAAACTTTCTCTATTTCTGGGACAAGCAGCTTTAATATCAACTTTTCTGCGACTTTAAAGCCTGAATCAAGATAATACGCACCAAAAACTGCTTCGGTAGCATCTGCGAGCAATGCTTTTTTCGTTCTTCCGCCTGAGTTTTCCTCGCCTTTACCGAGCAACAGCATCTTTTGTATACCGATGTTGACTGCAATTTCAGAAAGCGTCATTTCTGAAACAACAACTGATTTTATTTTTGCAAGGTCACCTTCCGGATGATCTTTCATCGTTTTGTAGAGATAGTCAGCAACAGCAATTCCAAGTACTGAATCGCCAAGAAATTCAAGGCGTTCATTGTTATCAAGATGATTTCCATGTTCGTTCGCATACGAGCGATGATGGAACGCAAGGTCGAGCAAATTAATGTCGCTGAATTTTATGTTTAGATTTTTCTGAAAGGATATCAGGTCTTTTTTTCTGGTTGATGAAAGAGAATCCGCTTTCAAGGCAGCCCCCTGTTATTTGGGTAGTAAAGCTATTAGCCGCAAGCCTTACTCCCATAAAAAACAAAAAGGCTTTTAATATTCCATTAAAAGCCTTTCCAAGAAAAATGCATGAATTGTTATTTCTGCTGAGATTTTATGTATTCGTATGCATCGCGAACTGTTTCGAATTCGCTTGCTTTTTCATCAGGAACACTTACACCTAAATTCTCTTCGATTGCATATACAAGCTCATAGGTATCAAGGCTGTCTGCACCTAAATCCTGACGAAAAGAAGAATCAAGAGTGATTTTTGACTCTTCAACTTCAAGCTTGTCAGCAATAAGTTTCTTCATTTTGTCGAACAATTCGTCCATTTAGTTTCTCCTGTTAGCCGTTGCTCTCCGGTGTAATTACCTGACGTCCGCGATAAAAACCGCACTTCGGGCATACACGATGCAACATTGTCAAGTTTCCGCAATTGCTACATTTAACAAGAGTCGGAGCCGCCAACTTCATATTGATGGTCTGTCTTCTCTTTGTACGAGCTTTCGACGTTTTCGCTCTTGGTACTGCCATATATTAACCTCGCTAAATAATTTGTTAGTTATAATAACTAGACCAACATATCACAAAATCGCAATGAGTGTCAACGCATTACGGAATCTGCAAAAATTGTACAAACCTAGCAGATGATTTTATTATAACATTTTTTCAATTTTTGTCAATTTGATTTGAGCAATTCGTTTTTCGTCGTTTTATTCCCATAGGTTTATTATTTTTTTCCGTCGATAAAGAACTTTTCGTGCAGTTTTTGTTCTACTAACGGCGGAACCATTTTTGAAACATCGCCACCGAACGAAGCAAGTTCCTTTATTGCGCTTGAACGAAGAACGAAGTATTCAGGGTCAGTCGGTATAAAAAAAGTGTCTATATCAGAAGAAAGGCCTCTGTTAAGCAAAGAAAGATCAAACTCATACGAAAAATCGGCAAAGTTACGAACACCACGTAAAAGGACGTGTACATTGTTCTTTTTGGCAAAATCAACGATAAGCGTGCTACAAAGATGAACAGAGACATTCTTCCACTTCTTTGTGAGCTCTTTCATCATGTTCATGCGTTCTTCATCAGAAAAAAGATATTTTTTTGATTTGTTGACGGCTATAACAACAAGTATTTCATCAAAAACAGATGCTGAACGTTCTATAACATTCAAATGTCCATATGTGGGTGGATCAAATGATCCCGCGAATATTGCCTTCTGCATAGTGCAATCTTACTTTCTATAGATACATTGGTCAATATGACGTTCTTGATTGAAAGAATAGATAAGTTTGACTAACTCGTTCTTTAGTGTTATGATTTTTGATGTGAAAAAGACAATATTTTTTATTTTAATAATACTGCCGTTTCTCTTTATTTCATGCGGAACCGAAGTTGTTCAGGAAGAGGAACCTGTTACTGTTATCGTTGAACCAGAGCCTGTAATAGAACCACAACCAGCTCCAGAACCGGTTGTTATAGAGCCAGTAATGATTCAGGAACCAGAACCAATTATTGTACCAGAACCTGTTATTATTCAAGAGCCTGAACCAGAACCCGAGCCGGAACCGGTAATTGAACCAGAACCAATTATTGAGCCACAGCCTGTTTTTATAAATGAACCGGAAGTTATCATAATTGAGGATATCCCTGAAGAAATCCAGGAATATTCACGTTCCGTCAGCAATATTGAAGACGGTGTTATTACTGAAGAGACTTTCGCTAACGACAAGCATGAAATCCTAGAAATAATCGAAAAGCTTGACGTTATAATGAAAGGTAAAAAATACAACGATTGGCTCACATATCTTACGCCAGATTCAAAAACATTCTGGTCAGACAAAAAGAATCTTTCTGAACTTTCTCAGAAGCTTTTCTCTAAGTATAACTTTGAGCTTAAAAACCTTCGTGAATACTTTGAGTATTTCTTTATTCCAGCAAGAAAAGGCCGCGTTGTAGATGAAATACGTTACGTTACTCCCACAGAAGTAAAAGCCGTTCAATATAAAGATAAAGAAGACATAATTTATTATTTCTTCGAGAAAATAAGCGGTAAATGGCTTATTCATCTTGATACGAATTTTTAATTGCGTATAAATGAGTACTTAAAAAAAATCGGTTTTAAGCCGATATTATATACAGATAATATCCTGGAGGATATAAATGTTTAACAATAAAATACTGCTTTCAGTTCTTTTAATTTTTACTGTATTTGCATTTGTAGGTGCACAACAGTCACGCAGCGAGACGACTGCAGAAGAGGATTATCTTAGTACATTCGAAGATATGATTATTAATGAATTAACCATATCTGATGAATTAGACAACAAAGTTCTTGCTCTTCAGTACATCGCAGATGCTCTTGAAAACGATACAGGTTCAAGAGATCTTACTCAGATACAGACATCTCTTTCCTCATTAGCCGGTGAAGGTGTTTTAACACAGGCCAGAACGAATGGCAGACTTACGAACGACTATCCTCAGGTACGCGCGGAAGCTTGCAGACTTCTTGGAATGATTAACTCGCCAGAGTCTCGCGATACACTTACAAAAATCGCACTTGCAGAAAAAGAATCTTGGGTTGCAGCCTCTGCAATTAAGTCTTTGGGAGAAATAAGTCAGGATGAAAGCGATGAAGCCGTTGCTACAATTGCTTGGGTAGAAAAGAAATATGCAGTTATTAACCCTTCAAGCAGTCTTGCTTTTGAGATTCTTAATGCATACGAAAAACTCGCTCCAACTGTAATCGACAAGAGCCCTCTTATTCAGTCAATTTCAAAGATTGCAGTTAACTATTACTACACAACATCTGTTAGAGATAAAGCAAAAGCCTTGTTAAAGAAATATACAGGCAAGAAATAAGAAAAGAATGATATAAAAGCATTCTTAAACGAAAAAAGCTGCCCTTTTTGGAGCAGCTTTTTTTTTCGACCGAGAGATACAGGATTCGAACCTGCCACCTTCGCCTCCGGAGGGCGACGCTCTATCCAAATGAGCTAATCTCTCACTTGAAAAAAAATCTAACTTTTATTATTTTTTTTGTCAAGGGAACTCAATAGAACGCTTAACTGGAGGGCTTTATTATGGAACCGATTATTTTAGCATCTTCCTCACCTAGAAGACAGGAAATACTTAAAGAGCTCAATATTCCATTCAAGGTAATGATTCCAGATATAAAAGAAGACGTACCTGTTGATATTCCTGTTGAAAAAGCCCCTGAGTATATAGCCACTAAAAAAGTAGAAGCTGTAATAAGATCGTTTCCAGCAGAACAGACTATCCCCTGGATTTTAGGAGCCGATACAGCCATCGTCCTTAATGGCAAACTTTACGGCAAGCCCTCCTCCAGGGAAGAAGCCGAACAGTTTTTACGAATTTTCAGCGGCAAAAAACACAAAGTTATTACCGCGATCGCCGTATTTAACGGTCAGCTTAATTACCTTGACACACGAACGAACATAAGCACCGTAACGTTCAAAAAGCTTACAGACGAAGAAATAAACTGGTATCTGGACTCCGGCGAATGGTACGGCGTCGCGGGTGGTTACAGAATGCAAGGGAAAGCGGCGTTTTTTATTACAGAAATTAAAGGTTCATACAGTTCCATAGTGGGCTTGCCTATATCCGATTTTTATGACATAATGTCGCAACAAAATTATTCCCTCATGGAATAGCTTTGCACAGATCTGCTTATTAAAAGCGTGGTTCACGCTTGTAGCAGTCTGAAATATTCTCCGTATGCCATATAAAAAATATGGCTATCGTGAAAAAGAGTCAGGTGGAAAATCAGTATAAAATGATTTTCCGAAGAAGGAGAACATCATGGCAGTTGTAACCATGAAGAGTCTGCTTGAGTCCGGCGTACATTTCGGACATCAGGTAAAACGCTGGGATCCCCGCATGAAGAAGTACATCTTCGCAGAGCGCAACGGGATTCATATCATCGATCTGCAGAAGACAATTCTTGCAATCAAAGATGCTTACGAAGCTGTAAGAAAAATCACAGCAGCTGGAAAATCAGTTCTTTTCGTAGGTACAAAAAAACAGGCACAGCAGGCTATCGCTAAAGAAGCAGAGCGCTGCGGCATGTACTACGTAAACAACCGCTGGCTTGGCGGTATGCTCACAAACTTTTCAACAATCAAAAAATCACTGCTCCGTCTTAAGAAAATCGAAAAGATGGAAGTAGACGGAACTTTCGAAAATATCACAAAGAAAGAAATTTCTGCTATTCAGAAAGAAAAGGCAAAGCTTGAGAAAAACCTTGGCGGTATCAAGGAAATGAAAGAGCTTCCTGGAATCATTTTCATCATCGACACACACAAAGAAGCTATTGCAGTTGCAGAAGCACGCCGCATGGGTATCCCGATTGTAGCTGTTGTTGATACAAACTGTAACCCAGAAGGTATCGACTATCCTATTCCAGGAAATGATGATGCTATCCGCGCTATTACGCTTTTCACACAGATTATCGCAAACGCTGTAATCGAAGCTGATAACGAAACAGGTCTTAAGATTATCGAGAATCTTCAGGACGAGGACGAAGAGCTTCTTGAAGGCGATATTTCCAAGAAATCTGATGATGAAGAAATCGTTGACTACAGCAACTACACTCCTACTGAGCCAAAAGAAAATGAAGAGCAGAACGGAGATGATGACCTCGTAGACGAAGACAAACTTTACGAGTAGTAATTTGCGAGCAAATTAGGAGAATCAAATGGAAATTAAAGCCGCAGACGTAAAGGCACTTAGAGAAGCTACCGGTGCCGGTATGATGGAATGTAAAAAGGCTCTCGTAGAGTGTAACGGTGACGCAGAAGCTGCCGCAAAACTTCTTAAAGAGAAAGGTCTTGCCGCTATGGCCAAACGTGCAGAACGCGCAACAACAGAAGGCCGCCTATTCGTTCGCCAGAACGGAAACAAAATTGCTGTTATCGAGCTTACTTGCGAGACAGACTTTGTTGCCAACAACGTTGACTTTGTTGCAATTGGTGAAAAACTTTTGGACATCACTTTCGAAAAAGGTTATACAAAAGTTGAGGCTGAGCACGAGCAGATTCTTGAGCCACTCAAGGTTTCTATCCGCGAGAACATGAAAGTTGCTAAGGTAGAAGTTATCGATATTCCTGCTGACGCAGTTGCTTCTTTCTATGTACACTCAGACAAGAAAACTGGTGCCGTTGTTGTTGTTAAAGGTTCAACAGCTGATGCTGTTAAGGCATTCGCATATGACTGCTGTCTCCATATTGCAGCATTCACACCAGCATACACATCAAAGAAAGATGTTCCTGCAACATACGTAGCAGAGCAGAAAGAAATCTTCAAAGCTCAGATGGATCAGGATCCTAAAATGGCTTCTAAACCAGACAATGTTAAGGACGGAATCCTTCAGGGCAAGATTAACAAGCATCTTGCAGAAATCTGTTTTGAAGACCAGATGTTCGTTAAGGACGACAAAAAGACTGTAACAGCTAAACTTGCAGAAGTTGGAAAGGAAGTTGGAGCTTCTTTGAGCTTCGCAGCAGCAAAGCTTTTCGTTCTTGGTAAATAGTTCCTAGTATGCCCCCGATACGCACCAATTTTGCAAATCGGGGGATATTTACTTCACAGAATCGAACCCGATAGGAGAAAAAACATGGCAGATACAGTTGAAGAACGTATGAAAAAGACCGTTGCTTCTTTGAAGGACGAATTCAACACTATTCGTACAGGACGTGCTTCTGCATCTCTTTTTGATAAAGTTCGCGTTGATTATTACGGAGAAAAATCTCCGTTAAGCCAGGTTGCTACAATCTCTATTCCAGAAGCCCGTATGGTTGTTATCCAGCCGTGGGATAAAGGTCTTATCAAAGAGATTGAAAAAGGCATTCTTAGCGCAGATCTTGGTCTTAATCCGTCAAATGATGGTAAAGTGATAAGAATCGCTATTCCACCGTTAACTGCTGAAAGAAGAAAGGAACTTTGCAAACAGGCAAAGAACATTGCCGAAAACAGCAGAGTTGCTATTCGCAACATCAGAAGAGACGGCAACGATGACCTTAAGAAACAGCAGAAAGACGGTATTCTTACAGAAGACAGCCTTAAAACTGCTGAAGATGCTCTTCAGAAATCAACAGATTCTTTTATTCAGGAAATAAACAAGATTCTTGAAGCAAAAGAAAAAGAGATTATGGAAGGCTAATGCTGGAACAGTCAGAAACAAAAGCCGTTCCTGTCCATGTTGGAATAATAATGGATGGGAACGGTCGTTGGGCCCAAAAAAGAAAACTTCCACGAACAGCCGGACATAAAGCCGGTGTTGACCGAGCTAGGGAAATAATGCTTGCCGCAATTGAAGCCGGCATAAAATATCTTACCTTATATACATTTTCAACAGAAAACTGGAAACGGCCCGAAAGCGAAGTTTCTTATTTGATGAAACTTCTTGGTTTGCATTTAAAAACAGAAGTCGATTTTTACCGTAAGAACGGAATAAGACTTCATCATCTTGGAGACATAACAAGACTCTCCCCTGATTTACAAAAAGACATTAAAAACGTAATAGAAGACAGCAAGAACAACACGAAATTAAACCTCGTCCTCGCAATCAATTACGGAGGCCACGACGAAGTCAACCGTGCTATAAAAAAGTATGTTTCAAGTATACTTACACAGACATCACCCATCGTTCCAGATACGGTAGATATATCTCCGTACCTTGACCTGCCCTTTTTGCCGGATGCCGATTTAATAATACGAACAGGCGGAGAAAAACGCCTTAGCAACTTTTTATTATGGCAGTCTGCGTATACTGAATTTGATTTTTGTGATACACTATGGCCAGATTATACAAAGAATGATTTTTTTGATGCCATTAAAAGGTTTCAGAAAATTGACAGAAGATTTGGTGGAGTAAAAAAGTGAGCACTGTTATTCAGAGACTTTTAGTTTTTTTTATAGGCATTCCGTTAATCATTCTTATAACGGCCGCTACGTTCTGTAATCATATTATTCTTCACTTAGCAATAATTTCTGTTTCGTTAATCGCTACTGCGGAACTTCATAAGATGGTAAAAGAACGGAGTTTTGTACAGCCTCTCCCGTTCGTAATGTTTCTTACAGTTGTAATTCCATTAATTACTTATGGTACTGTTATATTCGATTTATCAAGTCATTGGATATCATTAACTTTCGTAGCTACATTCCTTCTTGTAATGGCAAAAGAAATATTTGGATACGATAAAAAATCTTCTTCTTTTGAGAAATCGATACAGCGCATATCATCGTCTTTCTTTATTATTTTTTATTGCGGTTATCTTATTTCGTATATTTCAAGAATGACAGATTGGGAACAATCTTCCGTTCTTATATCGCTCTTCTTGCTTCTTGTCTTTGGCAGTGACTCTACAGCATGGCTTTTCGGAGTGCTTTTGGGCAAAAACAACAAGAATATATTCAAGGCAAGTCCGAACAAAAGTATTGCAGGGTATATCGGCGGATTTGCAGGTCCTCTTCTTATAGGATTTTTGGGTTGGAAATTCCAGCCTTACCTTGCTTTGCAATCTCTTCCTTCCGTACTTTTAATTTCTTTCTTTACTGCACTTACTTCAATTATAGGCGATTTAGTTGAATCCGTTATTAAGCGTTCGGCAAACTTTAAGGATTCTGGTCATGTAATTCCCGGACGCGGCGGACTGCTCGACTCAATCGATTCAATATTATTTTCTGCTCCGCCATTTTTCCTGCTTACGGAGCTTTTCTTCGGACTATAAAACATGAAAAAAAAAGTTGTTGTTCTCGGTGCTACAGGCTCTATTGGGAAAAGCTCACTTGAAATAATGAGCACACTACCCGATTTATTTGATATCGTTGGCTTGGTGGCAAATAAAAACACAAATTCTCTTTTGGAGCTTTCCCAAAAATACAACTGCAACAAACTTTGTCTTTGCGGCGTTGTGGGCAGTTCCGCCGCGTCCGGGCAAAACTTTATAAACATACCGAGCGAAGTTTCTTACACCGGAACAGACGGAATAAAGCGTCTTCTTGACGATACAAAACCCGATATAGTCATAAACGGAATTGCAGGAAGCGCAGGCTTAATGCCTTCTGTTTTTGTCCTTGAACGCGGCATAGACCTTGCGCTCGCAAATAAAGAGACAGTCGTAATGGCGTACCCGCTTGTTCGCGAGCTTGCCATTAAAAACAATTGCCGCATTCTTCCCGTAGACTCAGAGCATTCCGCAGTATTTTCTCTTATAAACCACTTTGGCAGGGAAAATACTGCGCGCATCATATTAACAGCTTCCGGCGGTCCATTCAGGACTTTTACAAAAGAAAAACTTTTGTCAGTGACTTTTGCTGACGCGCTTAAACACCCTACTTGGAATATGGGACCGAAAATTACTGTAGACAGTTCTTCGCTCGCGAACAAAGGACTTGAAGTAATTGAAGCTTGCCGGCTTTTTGACGCAACCCCTGAGCAGGTAAAAGTCACAATACATCCGCAAAGCCTAGTTCATTCTCTTATACAAACGAAAGATGGGGCATTGTATGCACAGATTTCAAAGCCCGATATGAAGCATCCAATCCTCACTGCCCTATCATGGCCAGACTTTACGCCTAACTCACTTGAACTTCTTAATTTATATGATTTTAACTCACCGCTTGAAATGACTTTTGCCGCTCCGGATTTAGACCGTTTTCCAATGCTCCGTTTGGCATACAAGGCTGCAGCAAGCAACGGTGGCTATACTATCGCATACAACGCCGCGAACGAAGTTGCAGTAGCCGCCTTCGCTCAAGGAAAAATCGGCTTTTATGGCATTTCCGACCTGACAGAAAACGTTCTTTCACATGATTGGCCAGCTGAACCAACCGACTTTGACGATGTTATGAGAATTGACGGAAATGCCCGCAAGCTTGCGCAGGAGAAACTAGCATGACGTTTGTATACGGAATTCTGGGGCTCGGGCTCATTGTTCTTATTCATGAAACTGGCCATTTTATAGCTGCTAAAATAACAGGTGTCAAAGTAGAAGCTTTTTCAATTGGAATGGGACCTGTATTGCTTCATAAAACCGTAAAAGGAACCGACTTCAGACTCTCTTTGATTCCGCTCGGCGGCTACTGCGCTATGAAAGGAGAAAAAGCCTTTCAAGAAGCGCTTAATAACCACGAAGATCACATTACTGGGGAACCAAACTCATTCTATGGCGTACACCCGCTTAAAAGGGCTTTTATAGCGTTCTGCGGGCCTTTTTTTAACGTTCTGTTCGCTGTCGTTGCCTTTACTGTCATTTCCATGGTTGGATACGATTTTTACTCTGCAGATAACAGGATTGTGCTTGCTACAGAAGTGTATGAAGATATTGAATCTGCGGCTAAAGATGCCGGCTTGCAGACTGGTGACCGTATAGTTTCTATTAACGGAGAGCCTACCCCGCTTTTTTCTGACATTTCTCAGGCGGTGGCGGCTGCGCCAGAAGAAATATTACAGCTTATTATAGACAGAAACGGACGCACACTTTCTTTCGATGTCATGCCTATACTTGATAAATCATCGGGGACAGGCAAAATTGGAATTATGAACTGGATAGACCCGGTAGTTGCGCAAGTTGAAGAAGGAAGCGTAGCCGCCACCGCAGGGCTTTTGGAAGGCGACAGGATTACACGGCTTGATGGGACTAAAGTAAGTAACATTTACGATCTTCAAAAAGCCGTAAAAAACAAAAGCGGAGCGTTTTCTTTAGAATATATTAGGAACGGTCAAGCGCATACAACTTCAATTACGCTTAATGAAAATGGTGAATTCGGTATTTATTTTACAACTGATATACATCATACGGAAACATATTGGTTCTTGCCTGCTATCTGGCAAGGCTTAAAAGAGACTATGAATCTTACTGGTTTGACAATAAAAAGCATCGGTCTTCTTTTCAAAGGCGTTGATTTAACGCAAGCTGTTTCTGGACCTGCTAGAATAACTAAGATGATTGGGGAGACAGCCGAGGCTGGCTTTAAAGCTGGTTTTTCTACTGGTGTCGTTTCTGTACTGAACTTTCTTGCTCTTATAAGCATATCGCTTTTTATAATGAACCTTCTGCCTATCCCGATTCTTGACGGCGGACTTATTCTTTTTGCAATTATCGAATTTATAAGGAAAAAGCAAATTAAGCCAAAAGTACTGTATTATGTGCAGTTTATCGGCATCGGACTAATAGTTATATTGTTTGTTATTGCATTATTCAGCGATATAAACTATTTTATTCATAACTAGTATTGGAGATTATAATGAAAAAGCTGTTAACAGTTTTATGTTTCGTTTTTATATCATACATTCTTTTTGCAGACGTACATGTCTCAACTCAACCTCATTACGGTCAAATCAACGACATGGAAATAACTTCCAACTCATTATTTACAGTCGGTCAGGACGGCTACGTAATAAACTGGAAGCATGACGGCACAGGCGAACATTATCAGATATCTGACCTTGAAATAAAAATGATAGCCAAAAATCCGAAGAATAATAATATCGCAATTTACGAAACCGACGGCTATTCAATAAACAGAATTTCAGTATGGAACTGGAGTACACAGAAAAAAGTATATGCTAAACGCGTTCCGTACACTGTTTCTTCGCTCCAGTACACGGAAAAAGGTACGTATCTCATGGTCGGAACGACATCTGAGGCCGGTATCTATTTTCTTGACCAAAAAGGCGATGTAATTACTAAGATAAAAGACCCGATTGAGATGGTTACTTTCGCGCTTTCGAGCAAGACAGAAAAAAGCTGCATTCTTTACACACCGATGGGCCATCTTGAGTACATAAATCTTTCGACACGCGAAAAAAAGGCAGAGATTGTTATTGAACAAAGCTTGGAACAGCCTGTTCTTTTTAGTAACGACCTTCTTTTTGCCGGCGTAAAAAATAACATGATATATGTGTTTAATGCTGTAACAGGTAATTTGCAGACAAAAATACAGGCAAAAAAGCCTTTGCTTGCAACGTCAAGAAGCGACAACTCACTTTACTTCCTTGATTTTGATGGCACTTCTTATACATTAAAGATGATATCTGCAGACAACGCAAATATTTCAGCGCGCTCTGTAATACTCAAATACATTGCTACTGTAGGCAACTCTGAAATAACGGCCGTCGCGAAAAATAACGATACGCTTTACGCAGCCTGTAAAGACGGTTCTCTCCATTACATCGACCTTAATCCTTCTGCTGAAGTTTGCTTAATGACAGAAGGTTCCAAACAAGTTTATTCGCAGATTTATGATATAGATTCCGTTGACGACGTATTTTTCTTTCTTACGGACACTTCAGTATTTACATCGTCTTACACAGGAAAGACAATTGAACCAATAACATCGAATATAGGAAGCTACACGAACCTTATCTCGAAGGATGAAGACAACATTATTCTTTGGACAAAAGGAAAAACCCAACCGATTTTATTCGCATCGGCAGATAGCGCTTGGACTGGCAAAACAATCTATACTCCGACTAAATCTTTGCAGAACGTAAAATTATTCAACAACAAGCTTATAATTATAGAGGGCGGAAGCACCGTAAAACTCTATGATTTTGACACTGCCAAAATAAAAGAATTATTCAACGGAACTGGAATCCAAGATGCCCTGCTCTTTTCAGACACAGAGCTTTATATCGCTAAGACAGCTTCTTCTACACCAAAATCGCCATTAATCCAGGTTGACGTACAGACGCTTGAAAATGTCTCGCTCCCAATTACTGGTGAAGTTTCGTTTGGACTTTCTAACGGAACTAATGGCGGAAACGTGTTCTATGGAGTCCTATATTCGAGCGAGAATAACCAGACAGAGATTTATTCATATTCTCCGCTGACAAAACAGTACAGCACTATAATGACTTGGAGCGAAGAAGATACAGAAGCCTTCACATGGTTTAATAACGGTATTTTGTATACAAATATAGGAAAAGACCAGATTTACGGTATTAATATCCGCACAAGGAAAGGCTTCGTTTATAAGCGGTTCGCAGCTCTGCCCGTAAAAACTACAGGTAACAACAATCTGCTTCTTGTACTGAACAAAGACGGCAGCGTTTCCTGGTACAACGCTAAGAGCAATACACTTTACGCGAGCTGGTACATAACGCTTTCCGGAGAATGGATATCATTCTGATTCTTTAGCTTTGTTTTCGAACTTCGTATACGAGGGGAAATAAACAATATCGATTGTGCCGACAGGACCGTTACGCTGTTTTGCTAAGATAAGCTGTGTGTCTATTGTCGGCAACTTTTCGCCGTCTTTTGTGTCCGCCTCTCTGTTTCTGTGAAGGAACATAATAACATCAGCATCCTGTTCAATTGAGCCTGATTCACGCAAATCGGCAAGTGACGGTGCTTTTCCTTCTGCATCGCGTTTAACCTGAGACAAAACGACTATAGGTATTTCCAGCTCGCGCGCCAGGCTCTTGAGAGAGCGTGATATTTCGGCTATCTGCTCATGGCGCGGGATAAGCGTATTTTCGCTTTGAATAAGTGTTATATAATCAATAAAAATAATCTGTACGTTGTACTGAAGCCTGAACCGCCTTGCAAGGGCGCGTAAATCGAGAAGCTTCATATTCGGTGTATCAACAATATATAGCGGAGAATCGTACAGTACGCCGGCGGCGTTTTGCAGGCGCATGAACTGGTCATTTTTTATTCTACCCGTTCGTAAGCATTCTGACGGGATGCGTGCTTCCATAGCGAAAAGACGCATCATAAGCTGGTAGTCAGACATTTCGAGTGAGAAAAATGCTGTAGGAATTTTCTTTACTACAGCCGAGTATTCGGCCATTGTCAGTGCAAGAGCTGTCTTTCCAATAGACGGACGTGCACCGATGATTATTAACTCTGCCGCATGGAAACCTGTCGTCATTAAATCAAGATCAACAAGTCCTGAAGGAACTCCGTTAAGGTCTTTTTTATCGCTATATAGTTGCTGAATTATATCGATTGTCTTAGGAATTTCTTCCTGCATTGTTTTAATGCTTTGTGTCTGCTTAGAATCTGTTAAATCGAATATTCTTTTCTGTGCTTCTTCAAGTGCAGCGCGGCTTTCTATTGTCTCATCATGTGCTTCACTGACAATATTCGCAGAAACTTTAATAAGTTCACGTCTTATGTATTCATCGAATATGATTTTAGCGTAGTATTCAACGTTTGCGCTTGTAGGAACTGTATCTGTAAGTGATGAAAGATAGGCAGGACCACCGGCTGCCTCAAGCTGCCCGGTTGTTCTAAGTTCATCCTGCAATGTGAGCAAATCGCCCCTAGTACCTTTATTGTAAAGGGAAAGAAGTGCTTCAAATATTTTTTGATTTTGTATGGAATAGAAACGTTCGGGACGCAAATAGGGCAAAACGACACCTACTGCGTCCCAGTCAAGGAGTAAGGCTCCTAATGTTGCTTGTTCAGCATCAAGATTATGAGGCGGAACCTTATCCTTTAGTGACATTACTCAGCCTTTGGTTCCTCTGCAGCTGGAGCAGCTTCAGTTGTTGCTTCTGGTTCAGCAGCTGGTGCTGCTGCTTCTGCTGATGCTTCAACTTTCTTTTCAGCTCTTGACTCTTTTTTGTCAGCTTTTGGAGCTTCTTTCTTCTGCTCTTCCTGAGCTTCAACACTTACTGTTACGTCTGCAACAGCAGCTTCATAAAGACGGACATGTGCAACGAACTTGCCAACCATCTTTACTGTTGAACCTGGAACTTCAATGCGTTTGCGCTCAATGTCGTAGCCTTCTTTTGCAAGGGCTTCAGCAACAGTGAGGTTTGTAACCGCACCATAAAGCTTACCGTTTGCTCCGGCAGGCATCTTGATAACGATTGTAAGAGCATCGAGCTTTTCTTTAAGAGAAGCAGAATCAGCACGTTTCTGTGCTTTTCTAGCCTCAATCTCTTCTTTCTTGCTCTCGAAATATGCTACTGTCGTATCATTGTACGGAAGAGCAAGATTGCGTGGGAAAAGATAGTTGCGTGCATAACCTGCTGCAACAAGCTTTACATCACCCTCTTCACCGAGGTGTTTAATATCAGCGTTAAGAATAACTTTCATTTTCGAACTCCAATTGCGTGTCTATACGCAGAAATTGATTGAATTTTTCAGAGTGACTTCCGGAGTATGGAAGTTTCTAAAACCTTAGTCAGCTACGAAAGGAAGCAGACAGATAGCGCGTGCTCTTTTGATTTCAAGAGCAAGTCTGCGCTGATGCTTTGCGCACGTTCCTGTAATACGGCGTGGAAGAATCTTTCCGCGCTCTGTTGTGAAACGACGAAGCCCGTCAGCATCTTTATAGTCTACTTTTGCTTTCTGTGCACAGAAACGGCAAACCTTCTTGCGGAAAAATGTTTTTCCCTTAGCACGAGGTGCGCGCTCGTCTGCGTCACGGATTACATCCTGCATCTGAACGTCTGGTGTTGTATCAATATCTTTTACGATTTCATCTGACATTTCATTGTCTCCTTAAAATGGGATATCTTCCGTAAAACCGGAATCTCCGCCATAGGACATACCGCCGTCATAATCAGGCTGTGAATTACCTGCGTTTGGTTTTGGCTGATAGGAACCGCGGTTTGAAGACTGGTAATTACCCTGGCTGTACCCCCCGGCACCATTGCCGCTTCCGCCATCTTTACCGCCGAGCAACTGTATGTTTCTTGAGTAGATGTATACTTTGCTCTGTGTCTGGCCGTCTTTTTCCCATCTGTCCTGGCGTAATTCCCCGTCAACTGCAATCATCTTGCCTTTGACAAGGTACTGCTTAAGGTTCTCAGCTGAATTTCCCCAAAGCTGAACATTGAAGAAACTTGTCTGCTCGATCCACTGATCACCTTCTTTCTTATTTCTGTTTACAGCTATCGATAAATTAGCAACAGGAGAGCCGTTCGGTAAATATTTAAGCTCCACATCGTGAGTAAGTCTTCCGATTAACACTACATGATTCAAATCTGTCATAGCTGCCCCCAGAACCTATACGCTACTCGTCTATACGGACAAACATAAATTTCAGGAGATTTGCCTGAAGCTTAAAACGTTTGTCAATCTCGATAATTTTTGCTGGATTTACTTTGATGTTAAAAAGAATGAAGCGGCCCTTATTGCGCTTCTTTACTTCATAACACAAATCGCGGTCTCCGTAAGGCTGCTCATTCTCTATTGTGGCTCCAAATTCGCCGAGAATTGAACGTACGCCCTCAAGAGCTGGTTTTGACAAGTCTTCCTCAATCGGGAAGATTGTCATAAGTTCATAATTTCTCATGTTAACTCCTTATGGTCTTAATGGAAGCACATTTTCTGTGCTCCAAGGGGTTATTTATATTAACTAAAAAGCGAAAAGAATTCAAGAGGATTTAAAGATATACCCCGCTTTTATGAACTAATAGACTAATGCATATATTTTCACTATTATGAGTTTATGAGGATCACAGGCGGAGCGTTAAAAGGAAGATTCACAAAATGTCCGGATGGTGTTATAAGACCAGCTATGGACAGAATGAGGGAATCTGTATTCGCGATTCTTGGCGATCTTACGGGTAAAACATTTCTTGACTTATTTTCCGGCTCCGGTACCATTGCCATAGAAGCGATGTCACGCGGCGCGGATCATGTGGTTCTTTGTGAAAAAGACAAAATAAAAGTTAAGACAGTGTTCGAAAACGTAAGCATGACGGAAAAAGTCATGCATAAAAAAATAGAATGTCACTTCATGCCTGTAGAACTCTTCATAAAGCGCTCAAAAACGAAGTTTGACATAATTTTTTGCGACCCGCCTTTTCCGTATAAGTTTCACCAGGAGCTTATTGAATCAATATCAGAAAATGGTCTACTTAAAGAAAATGGCATGGTTCTTATACACCGCCCGTCCGAAAAGGACATGCCGGAGACGATTGGTCACTTGAAAAAGAAAGACTATCGTATTTATGGTCGTTCTATCGTAGATTTTTACGAAATCGATTCTTGACAGAACGGAAAATAACTGTATCATTTATAATAAAGGTATATTTCTTTATGAAGGAAGATTTAAAAAAGGCTTTTGAGCATCACGCCCTTCCGGACGGATTTATAAAAGTAACAGATTCTCCTGTATCAAGTCTTACTTCAGAACAGAAAGTAGTCTTAAACCGCAAGGGAAATACTCTCTTTAACAACGGTGATATCTTTTCCGCCAGAAGGCTTTTCATTACGACAGGCTATTCCGACGGACTTTCCAGGGTTGCCCAGAAAAGTGAAGAAAAAGAAGACTATCTCGATGCCTTAAAATTATACTGGCTTGCTCATAACAAAAGGAAGTCAGAGGCGATTATTGAGAGAATTGCTGCGGTTATATCAAAAATATATATGCAAGAGGAATAAAAATGGAAGATTTGTTTACAGCTTTGCCAAAGAACGCAGAAGAGGAAATCGGAAGTATCTCCGAGAAGATTGAAGCCGATTCTCAAACAAATGAAATTTCAGAACTGTCTAAAAAAGGATACATGTTCTTAAAAGAGAACAAAATCCATGAAGCTGAACAAGCTTTTAACGAAATACTCGCGTTGGAGGAAAACAACAACTACGCGCTCGTAGGACTTGGAGACTCCGCCAGAAAACAAAATCACTTCCACGAGGCAATTGATTTCTACTCAAAATGTCTTTCATGCCATCCTGGCAATAACTACGCACTTTTCGGCCTTGCAGACTGCTACAAGGCTCTTAACCAATATCACAAAGCAATTGAAATTTGGGAACAGTATCTTATCCATGACGACAGGAACATCACAGTTCTTACGCGCGTTGCCGACGCATACCGTAAAATCCGCGATTTCAAGAAATCGAAAATGCTTTATCTTCGTGTCCTCGACATGGAGGAAAACAACGCCTACGCTCTTATAGGACTTGGACATCTTCATTACGATTTCAAAGAGTATCGCGATGCACTTCACTACTGGTCAAAGATGCTCGATCTTAATGAAAACGCTGTTGATATCAGGGTTCTTACTTCTATTGGTAACTGCCATAGAAAACTTAAGACATTTGATAAGGGCGTATATTACTTTGAACGCGCACTTACAATGGATCCTAATAACTTCTATGCTCTCTTCGGTCTTGCCGACTGCTACAGAGGTATGAACCAGCAGTACCGTTCTGTTGAATACTGGAACAAAATCCTTGAAATGGATCCGAAAAACAAAGTTATCCTTACCCGCTCTGGTGATGCTTACCGTAACATGGGCGATTACGAAACAGCAACTAAGTACTACGAAAAAGCTTTGGATATTGAATTTGATCTGTACGCCGTTCTTGGTCTTGCACTTATAAGCAAAGGCCAGGGAAAGTACGACGAAGCAATAGCCAGCCTTTCAAGACTCATTCAGGCCGACCCAAAGAATTACAGGCTTTATATCGATCTTGCTGACTGTTACATAAAGATGAACCAGAAAAACAAAGCCATCGAAATTCTTCAGAGTTTCCAGAAAACTGGCATTAGAAGCCAAGCTGTATCTGAACTTCTGGAACGCCTGTTGCAGTAGGTTATGACGTCTGTCGCAATAACAGGGCTTTTACCGGACGAAATAAACACAACTTTCTCTATCAAGGAGAAATTCCGCGGAAAACAGATTTTTCGCTGGATTTCTAATGGCGTTGAATCATTCTCTGACATGACGAACATTCCGCAACAACTCCGCGAAAAATTGGAAACAGAAGCCGTCCTTCGCTGCTCGGAGATTTCAAAAGTTTTAAAAGACCCAGACGGTACAATAAAACTTCAAATCCGACTTTTTGACGACCGCTGCATAGAAACTGTTCTTCTTACAGATGAAGAGGACCGGAAAACTGCTTGCGTTTCTTGCCAGGTCGGATGCGCGATGGCGTGTGCTTTCTGCCAGACAGGAAAGCTCGGGTTCGCCCGAAACCTTACGGCAGCAGAAATTGTTGAAGAGTTCTTTCATCTTGAAAAAATTGCCGGGAAACTTGATAACATAGTGTTTATGGGTATGGGCGAACCCATGCTGAATCTTGCTGAAATACGAAAAGCCATACAAATTTTGTCACATCCGGAAGGCAGGAATCTTTCTGTAAGGCGCATAACGCTCTCTACGTCCGGTATTATAAGCGGCATCTACGACCTGGCGGACAATGGGCCGGAACTTAGGCTTGCGGTCTCTCTTACGGCCGCTACACAAGAACTTCGCGAAAAGCTTATGCCCGTTGCAAAAGCAAACCCGCTCCCAGAGCTTTCAAAAGCAATTAGTTACTATATTGAAAAAACAGGCCGACGCTGCACGCTCGAAGCGGCTCTTCTTGGCGGAGTGAACACACGGAAAGAAGACGCGGCCGCAATGAAAGCGTTCGTAGGTGACATGCCGGTTCATATAAATCTTATTCCGTGGAATCCTGTTGAGGGTTTGGAATACAAAGAACCAACCACGTCCGAATGTAATGCGTTTATTAAAGAATTGAAGCGTCTTTCTTTGAACGTGACTCAGCGGACGCGTCGCGGGCGGAAAATTGGCGGAGCGTGCGGGCAGCTCGGAAAAACGGACGCGTGATAATTTGAATAATCATCTGTTTTGTGTTACAATTAGCTAATATAAGTGTTAATAGTATCGTACAGACCATAATTACAAAACATTGCGGCTTTATTATGAACCGCAGCTATCATCAACGGAGGAGCTTATGAAATCTAATAAGAAAATCATACTTATTTTTCTTTGTGTAATATATATTTTTCAACTTTCATTTTTAACAGCAGAAACAATTTCTGTTCCAGAGTACATAATTAAAGGTGCTTTTAACGACAAACTTTCTACAGAAGAAAGCACAAAACTTTCACAAGGCGAAATCATCGTAAGAAATATCGGTAGTCAAAAGAAAATATGTCTCAACGATATTAATGATAGAACTTCAGAAATCCTTGCTGATTTCAAAAAGCTTAAACCATCGTATCTAGCAGAGACAATTCAAATAAGACCCATAACTTCAAATACTTCCAGTGAGATTAAGAAACTTCATGAAGTTCTTATTGACGTGTCAAACTATGTCGGAATTCCATATTATTCTGTGAGGAATGAAACTTGGTACGATCTTTATTCCTCGGCTGAAGTCAAAAATCACTATTTCTCCGGTAAAAAAGAATGCGTCAATGTAGATTTCCAAATGAATCCATTCGGAATAATCAATACAGATATTACAACTGAAAGCAATTCAACCTCATTATTCTACAAAAGCGTGAACACATCCAAAATCAAATATGATGGTTTTACTTGCGTAGATCCTGGTGAACTAATTTCGTATATATACGTGTTTAATTACGGCAGCTGGCAGATTATTTACGGAATTGGCGGAGCGGATGCACCTTCTATTTTCTTTATGCAGAGCAGACTGGAGGCGGCTTTCGTCAACAGAATAACTTCGTTCTGTACTTTCATGTGCCAGTATTTGGAATAGGAGATATGTTCACAGACGTTATAATACTTGCCGGCGGTTTTGGAGAAAGGCTATGGCCTGCTTCAAGCGCTAAATTCCCTAAACAGTTCATGTCTCTTGAAGGCGGCGATTCTTTTTTACAGGCAGCTATACAGCGTGCTGCAGAATTAAATATAACAGGCAGCATACTTGTTATTACTCGCAAAGAAATTTCGGATACCGTTATTGACCAATGTTCTTCGCTTGAAGCAAAAGTTTTAGACAGGCTTTTTGTGCTTAACGAGCCCAAGCCCATACATACGGCAGGAGCAGCCGCGTTAGGCTGCCATTTTCTTAAAAAGCTTTTTCCAGAAAAAGAACATACAATCCTTGTTATGACAAGCGATCATGTTATAACCCCTGTAGCAGCATTCGTAAGCGATACTGAAAAAGCGTATAAAGCTGCAAAAGAGAACAATTTTGTTTGCTATGCAATACAGCCTGAATATCCGTGCACTGGGTTTGGCTATATAAAACCGGGAAAATCGATGGAATTTCCGGGTACAGGCGCGTCTTCTAGTGCGAGCGCCACACAAAACACACAATCAGATTTATTCGAAATAGACAATTTTAAGGAAAAACCGGATATGGTTACCGCCCAAAAGTACGTTGACCAAGGTTACTTTTGGAACAGCGGAATGTTCGGCTTTTCAGCCGATTTTTTTCTTGCAGAACTGGAGCGTCATGAACCTGTTGTTTACGAAGCATTTTCTATGCTTAAAGACGCGCCAAAACCAGAACTGGTGGTAATAAATGGAGTTCGTTGTATGGAAGACTGGAAAGGGCTTGATGAAGTTTATGAGAAAAGCCCTAAAGTTTCCATAGACAACGGAATCGCGGAAAAAACAGACAAAGCTTGTGCTGTAAAAGCTTCTTTTGCTTGGAAAGATATTGGTACATGGGATACTTTCGGTTCACTTTTCACAAATAAACTCGACAAAACAACGGATATAGAAAGCCAAAACTGCTTTGTGTATTCTGATATTCCAGTTGCTTTGTGCGGAGTTTCGGACTTGATTGTTGTAGTAAAAAATAATAGAGTGCTTGTGATGAAAAAAGGCTGCAGCTCGCTTGCAAAAACTGCAGCGCAATTAATTGACGGAGAATAACTATACAATGGCAAAGAGTACGGCAGTCGCAAAAACTGCGCAGGATGATGAAAAATGGGATCTTATCATTCAGCCAAAATCAAAGTTTCTTGACCTGCGTATAAGAGAAATAATACGCTATAGAGATCTTGTATTCAGCTTCGTAAAACGTGATTTTACAACGACATATAAACAAACAATACTTGGACCGTTATGGTTCATCGTCCAACCGCTTGTTTCCACCGTAATGTATACGTTCATATTCGGAAACCTTGCAGAAATTGGAACGGATGGAATCCCCTACCTTCTTTTCTATTTTGCGGGAACAATGCTTTGGACATATTTTACTGGCACACTTAACAGTGCGGCGGGAGTATTCTCATCAAATTCTGGAATTTTCAGTAAAGTATATTTTCCACGGCTAACAGTACCAATATCCACAACTATAGGTCATATTATAAAGATGGGTATACAGTTTGCCTGTCTTATGATTTTTTTCATTTATTATCTTATAACAGGAGCTGACATTCACCCGTCCTGGTGGATTGCAGCTTTTCCGCTACTCATAATTTGGATAGGATTCCTCGGTTGCGGAATCGGCATGGTAATCTCCGCTCTCACAACGAAATACAGAGATTTGAACCATCTTCTTGGGTTCGGGCTTTCTTTGGCAATGTATGCAACACCGATAGTCTACCCTCTTTCAGAAGCCCCCAAGGACTTCCTGTGGGTTTTCTACGTAAACCCTATGAGCGCGCCTGTAGAGCTTTTCCGTATTTGGTTTTATGGGGCTGGCTATGTGCCTCCTATAATGATAATCGGCAGTCTTGCGTTTACCGTAGTCGTGTTCTTTTTCGGACTCATCCTGTTCAACAGGAACGAAAGAACCTTCGTAGATGTAATATAGGTGAAAAAGTGAATACGAAACGTTTTATTTTTGTTAGTTTGTTTATTTTTTGTATATTTTCGTCTCTTACTTCACAGGAAGCATTAAAATCGACGGAAGAAGATTATTATAGTTTTCTTAATCTGCAAGGATTGGCAGAATCTCCAACGCTCGGCTATAGAACGTTGAGCGATAATGTCTGGACTATAGAAACTGATGAAAACGGAAACCCAGTTCCTCACATCTGGCAAGACAACAATTTAGGGACAACTTGGACTATATGGAAGAATGACGAACCTGTTGAAAACTGGTTCATGAACGGCATTAAACAGGGATTTTATACAAAAATATACGGTCCTGAATGGTTTAACAGCTTTAATACAGCAGCACCTTATGGGCAGAACGACGGAGCTTTATGGCAAGGCCGCGGATATAACACAAGCCTTACAGCCGGTATCCGTTTCGAAGGATACGGTTTTGAAGCAACATTCAAACCGCAACTAAATTTCAGCCAGAATCTGGAGTTTGAGTATATAACTCCGAACTATTCTGGAGCTAATTATGCAGGGAAAGCAGATACATATGGATATTACGGAGTACCTTCATTGGATGCTCCACAACGCTTCGGAGATAAGCCGTTCTTCACATATGATTGGGGTGACAGCGAGATAAGATGGTCATGGAAATCTTTTACGGTAGGTTTTGGCACGCAGTCCATCTGGCTTGGACCTGCTAAACTAAACCCCATTATTCATTCAAACAATGCTCCAACCTACCCAAAAGTCGACATCGGTTTAAGGAAAACAAGCCTTTATATGCCTTATTTCGGGTGGTACTTAGGGGATATAGAAACCCGTCTTTGGGTCGGAAAACTAACAGAATCTGATTATTTCGATAATGATGATACAAATAACAACACAATGCTTACTGCTATGACATTAGCATTCAGTCCTTCCATTATTACTGGTCTTACGTTCACTGCAAACAGAGTTTTTGAAACTCATTGGAGCATGACTAATCTTAAATATATTCCTGAACTTCTCTTTATAACCCTAGATAATTCTAAACAAATTCAAGAGGACGAAAATCAAATAGCATCAGTTTCTTTCTCTTATTCATTACCAGAAGCTTCTTTTCGAATGTACGGAGAGATCGGAATTGATGATTATGTCCCTGGAAAGCTAGGTATTATTCGATATCCCTTTCATACAATGGTTTGGACAGCTGGTTTTGAAAAGAGCTTTGAACTACCATCTGATTTAATATGCTGTATTTCTGCAGAGTTTACAAATATGGAGATGTCTCAAGATTTTCAATTTCAATGGCCTTACACATTCTATGCTCATAGCAGAATTCCACAAGGATATACAAATAGAGGGCAATGGCTCGGTGCTGGATGTGGAACAGGAGGCAATAGTCAATACATTGGTTTAGATGTATACGGAAACAAATGGAATGCTCAATTGTTTGTCCAT
>JAEEGK010006765.1_pt1 | contig 27497 bp, 14 predicted proteins | sample 8958771 | NCBI WGS metagenome assembly JAEEGK01 (sample SAMN16246547, study PRJNA631951) | gut metagenome | biome: gut microbiome; feature: rumen; material: SC-attached | host: Bos | place: Iran: Karaj | collected 2018-10 | reverse complement strand
TCCAATTATGGCGCAAAAATACAAAAAGTAAAAACGCAGATAGTAAATATCTTTACTATTTATTATTCCTCGCGACGTTTTCTCGCAACGGCATAAGCGGCACCGAGGCTCACGAGCACGGCGATGCCGCTACCCAAGGGAGAAAATTATCTCACCACAATCTTTTGGGTCTTCACGTTTTCACCATTGATAAGGCGGAGCATATAGACACCAGGAGCGGCTTCGAAGCTCTTGCTACAGCAGCCGTTGATCTGCTCGTTGCAGAGGAGGTGTTCGTTGACGTCCACGATTTGCAAGGTGGCCTTACCGTCGTTGTTGATGATCCAATTGCCGTTGCTATAGAACGCAAAGACTTCGTCGGCTGCTGAGCCCGTCGAAGCGCCGACGAACACCAGTTTGAAGCGGCTCTCGTAGTCCGTTGTCTTGGCGGTAAAGGTGTAGGAGGCTGGCCCTTCGACAGGCTCAGGGACCAGCAGGTCAACGTCCATGCCCGTCATGTTGTCGATGAGGTGGAGGTAATTGAAGTTGAGAGTTGAGAGTTGAGAGTTGAGAGTTGCTGAGACGGTTAATGTGTAGGTACCGTCTTCAGCAGCCTTGAAGTTGAGCGGAAGCTCGCCCATGCCTGCGCTGCGCACCACGGCATAGTCCACATTGCCTTGTGGGATATAGAGTTTGGTGTTGTTTCCGTTGAGCATGAACTTGGGCAGCACGTCGCCTTCACTGAAACCAATGATGACACGGTCGATGGCGGCGCCACGGTTTTGGCTGAGGTTGACTATCAGTTGCTCACCGCCCTTGGAAGTAACCGAGGTGCTGAAGGTCACGCTCTGGTTTTCTCCAGTGGCCTGTACGAAGACGCCTTCCATGGCATCAACGGCACCACTTGCAGAAATGAGTCCCGTGCCGTCTTCATTCATTCTATAGAAACTACTATTGATATTGGCAGGCTGAGCGAAGGGATTACCCACAAGGTTCCAACCTATCAATTCCGTGTTTTGATTTACACCAGCATCGTACACCAACGGAACCTCGCCATTGCCGCTGTAAGGCACGCCTGCGAAGATTAGTGTAACATCATCGCCAGTGTCATCACCACTGTTGGCATAGAGGTAGCCTTTGCCAGGTTCGAGGACGAAGGGATTCGCCTTGTAGTTTCTCCATTCCTTGTCCTGGGTCTGGTCGTAATAGTAGAGGTCGTAATTGTTGGTAAGGAAACCGTTATCTTCAGACGGTGTGACTCCTACAACAGGCGAAGCGATGAGGTAGTAGTGGTCATTGGTGCCGGTGTAGGGGGTAATGGTTTTGGTGAAGGTGGATATAGTAACCTCGCCGCTCAGACTGACGTCGCTAGTGAGGCTGCCCGCTCCAGCCGTGAGTGTTCCATTATAAACACCCGCTCCAAGGTTGGCTTTCATACGGACAAAGACAGAGGCAGGAGTAATCGTGACGGGCATTTCAATTGTGATGGCCGCATCGGTGTCAAGAACGAAGTCGTCTACATTGATGTAGAACTGGTCAGTGCAATCGTAGTGACGTACAGCGATGTAACCCATTTGTCCTGCGAAAGCACTTAGGTCAACTGAGTATTGTTTCCAATTACCACTCGACAAAGTCCATTCGCCCAACAAGATAAAGTTACTGGGATCTGTGTCAGTGATGGAGACCTCTATGGCAAAATGCTCTGCAGGATAGGCAGCCTGTTGAGGACATGCCCACATGGAGAATGAACCTCCGAGTTCCACCTGAGGTGAAATAAGCCAGTTGTCAGGATGTAACGCACCAACACCATTTACGTAGCTCGCTGAGGTCAGCACATCAGAGCCGGCATGAGGCGCGAAACCTGACAAAACTTCCGAAGCAAGCCCCCATGTATAACTGTCGTTATCGACATCAACAGCGGTCCAACCCTCAAGACTGCCTTCAAAGTCCCAAGTGGTTACATTGCGACTACGCTTGCTCGTCTCGCGAGGAATGGTAAGACTCTGTCCGTAAGTACCATCTTCGGTAAGACTGATCTCGAAGTCCTCGGGAGCAGTAATGGTGATATCGTTGTTGAGGTCCACACCTATGATATCAAGCTTTTCTGTATCGGACGGTCCATGGCCTTCCTCATAGTTGAAGCTGTTCATTCCATCGGGCGACACGGTGAGCGACTCGGCACTGCCCGGAACTTTGATGGTGAACTTAATCTGGTTGTTGGATTGTAATGGTGTTCCCGAATAACCCTCAAGTTGGTTGGAGTATCCAACACCAGCGCTATAATTAGTGTTATTGCTGTTAATATATATGGCTCTGTAAGCACCAGTATTGTATGTGCTAAAGTTTCTGGAAGTACCAGCCGAACCTGTTTTATCCGCCACACATATATTCAGATTGCTCACGCCATCGTATTCGAAAGGCGTGGCTAACGTAATGGTGGCCCAGCCGTTGACGAAGCTGACACTACCAGAGTATACCAAGGAAACAGATCCCATAACTTCCCAGTCTTTTGAGCTGGTTGACCAACCACTAGAAATGGTAAAGGCGGTCTTGTCAGTATGAGCCATATAGATATCGAGTGTACGAGTACCAGTTCCATTGGCTTTGAACGCAATGGCAGTAATTCTGCCTTGATAACCAATCTCAGTAGCTGTGTAAATCTGTTGTGAGAGTGAATAGGAACGATTCAGTCTAGTAGGAATATATTGGTTGGTACTATTTCCGCTACCGACAGTCTGCTCATGCTGCTCTTCAGTCACGAAGACGGCCATGACAGTCACGTCGCTGGCAGGCATGAAGAACCATTCATCGTTCACTACCGCAATCACATCTCTCGGGTTGCCGGTCTTGTAAACATACCATGCCTCGAAGACGCAGTTGGCATCGGGCGTGGCCGTCAAGGTGACGATGGCGCCGGGCTCAAAACAGGTTTGGTCTGCACTGATGGTGCCGTGCTCGGTTTGGTTCAGGGTGACAACAAAACCCGAGGTGAAGTTTGCGCTCACCGTGACATCGCTGTCAGGCATGGTGAACTGGTTGTTAATCACAGCAACAGGCTGGTTGTTAGCGTCTCTCACCGTCCAATCGGCGAAGAAGTAGCCCGTATTTGGCGTAGCCGTCAAGGTGACGGTCTCGTTCTTATATGCTGTGGTCTTATCGGCACTGATGCTGCCATTCTCAATCGTGCTGCAAGTGATGTTGTGGGCTGTCAACGCAGTGAAATTGGCCGTGTAGGTGGCATCGCCTGTGACAGTGAATGAGTAGCTGGCTTCTGTGCCAACCACTTCGTTGCCTAAAGTCCAGTTGGCAAACTCGTATTCAGGTACATTGGGTGTAGCCGTAAGGGTACATACTGCTGTCTCATAATAGGTGCCTGCGCCTTCCACGGTGCCACCGTTGCTCGGGTTGACCGTGGTGGTGATGGTGTATTGCGTATTACTGACAATGTCAATCGTGTTGATGTAGGGTTGGCGCTGGTTGCGGGTGACCACAACCATGGCAGTGCCGGCGGTGGTTTGAGGAGTTATCGACACATTTACCGAAGTGCTGTTGGCAGGCACTGCAGCAACACCGATGATTTCGTTGTTGACGGTGATGGATACATAGGAACCCGCATCGGCATTCACGGTGAACGAATTGGCACCAATCGAAAGGGTGCTGGCATGACTCACGTTGTTGGCAGCCGGCACATTAAGGTATGGCATCACGGAGCCGTCGCCATAGCATTGGTAGCATCTCCAATAATACTCTGGGGAACAAGGATCAGTTTCACTGTTGGTGTAGTTGCAAGCGTATGCATACGACACCGCTAGGTTACCGATATAAGGGACGGAATTCAGTGTGTTGAAGCCAGTGTCATCAAACAAGGCATCGTAAGCACCCACGGAAGTGCTTGACACTGAGGGGTTGTTGTTGGTTGAATAGGAGGCATTGAAAGCGCCTACTCCGAAATAGAAATCCTCATACCAATAGGATTCCACCATAGAACCGATATAGCCGAAAGCCCCCTTGTTTGCAGCACGAACCATGGTCTCACCATAGCAAGTCTGATTATTTTGAGCATTTTTTAAGTTGGCGGTCAGGCAGCAGTTGCCCATGGCCCAGAAAGGCTTGTTGGTATTGGTCAGATTATTGACATCGGTATTGGTGAAATTGGGGTCATACCACATCTGAATGTCGCCGTGGGCGGTGTAGTTGATAAAGCCCACATTGTTGATATAGTTGTAGCAAGTGGTCTGACCAGAGCCAGTGGTGATAAATACATGGGGGGTGATGCCGTGAGCACTGTTGAAGTAATTGTTGTTGGCATATTGGATGGTGGGCTTGCCTGCTATGTTGGTCCAAGAGGGAAATGTATACCCAAAATAAGTTTGAGGTTCATCCCAACCCGCGATGAGCAAGGTCTCGTTTAAGTAGCTGGGGTCGGGCATTTCGTATTTTTCATACATCAAGATCTTGTCCACCAAATTACCGAGCTGTGTGGTGGAAGCAACAGGCATACGGCTCATGAACATGTCGTGGTAGATGTCGCCGTCAACGGAAGCATATTCCAGATCAGTGGCGGCGTTACCATAATTGCTGTCATAATCCCACATGGAGTAGTTCGTGACAACAGTTTCATCACCCACGATGACCAAGAAGGACGGATGGTTGGCGTTGTATCTGCTTTGGATTAAAGAACGGACATCGGCAGCTGAAGTGCTGCTGGTCACGGTCTGCACATCCACTTCAATACCCTTCTGCTTCTTCCATGTCAGCCAGTTCTGGAAAGCTGTGCTGTTGGTATAGGTCGAGGTGGTCACCACAAGCATCTTCACCGGCGTGGTGTAAAGGTCGGGGTGTTCATCATAAACGCTTGTAACAGCCCTACCATTGAACAGCGACCTATAGACGATGTCGAAATAAGGGCTGTAGGTGTCGAGCAGCATCTGCTCGGTGGCTTGTGCATCGGCACCGTCGAAGTGGACGGTAACCTCAATGTCGTTGAACACACGGATAGTATTGTTGACAGGATCGTAGCTCACGGGCTCGATGGTCATCTTGCCGAGCTGCACGCCACGCATGATGCCTTCCACATTGACAACAGCCTTTGGCTCACTGCGGAAGCCACGGGTTTGGTAGGCGGCCTCATTCATCACGAAAGGCACGTCCTCGGGACGCTTGTCCTTACGTAGCGAAGGCTGACGCGGCACCAGAGTATGCATGCCGTAGTCTTCAAGACGGTAGTCCGTGGTGCTGTAGCTCGTGATCTCGACGCGCGGTTGGGCACCTACTGGCACGGCGATGAGTTGGTTGATGACGGGTATTTGAGGGTCGCCCTCGTTGCCACCACGAACAGTGTTGGGCAGGCTGAGCCAGGAGAAGGTCCCGCGCTCACTCTCATAGTCCTGCGCCTCGATGGTAGAGAACGAGAACGAAGCCTTGAGGCTTGTCATGTCGCTCTTCACGCATTCGGCCTTGTCAGCCGAACGCAGCTGGATGTTTTGCTGGGCCATGGCACTTGTGACAAAGACAAGCAACAATAGGGATAATAATACTTTTCTCATGATATGGTATTAATTAATTGTTTTTCTACTCATTGCCTGACGGGAAATAGAGGGTCTTTGTTTCCGTGGCGTTCGACATGTACACGTATCCATGACCGGGTTGAAGCCACTCAAGGGTTCCGTTCCATGCGCCATTCTCGAAGATGACATAGCCTTCGTGTTGGCTATTGATCTTGTCGCCTTCCGTCGGGGTGATATTGAGGTTTTCGATGGCCAAAGGATGCGTCCCCTGATAACCAAACCAGTTGTAACCTGGGGTAATGGTAAGGTTGACAGGCACATAGCTTCCATATTGTGTGATGCTACAAGCAGCACTGGTCTGTATCCTGTACATCTGTCCCGGAACGATAGTGTCAAGCGTACCTTCCCAGACGCCATCCTCGTAGCTGAGATTGCCGGCATCCTGCGAGTTGACGATGATGCCGCAAGTATCCAAGGCTGTTTCCAAATCACTCACCGTCATCTCGACAAGAGGCGCCCACCAATTCCAACCGACATCAAGCTCCATGGTCAAGTCAATGAGGGGCAAGAGCTGTATGTTGTCCAAATCAATCCTTTGACCATCCTCAATGGTCACTTCTATGGTTTGCGACACATAGCCTTCCTTACTGAACACAAAAGTATAGGTACCCCCCTTGATGGGACGGTGGAAGTCGCCGACCTCATGGGTGGTCACAAACGAGTTGTTGAAATCGTGGTCCAGCACGGTGACCGTGACGCCTTCGATAGGCAAGCCCGTCTCCGCATCATACACGAAACCATGCACGCCATCGAGGCATCGCTCCATATAGGTCAGTATGGAGTTATGGTTGTAGTTCCAGAAATTGGGCAAATTGGAGCCCTTGGGTTTCTTGGTGTTGGAGCACTCAATGGTGACCTCACGGCATTGGGCATAATAGTTCATGTAGTCCTGACGGCCACCACCAATCATGTACCAATCAGCACCGTATACGATACCGTTATCGAAGCCATCCATGTAGTCCGAGTTGACCTGATGGACAAGGTCGGCATATTCCCGACAAACCAACTGCCACCAGGCATCATCGGCATGATGCGTTTTTGTGTTGTCCCAAGGATAGTTCACCACCTCGTCGCCACCATGGTAGTTGGCACCCATGGTAAACAGGTATTGCTGCGCCAGGTTCATCATCCATGTGGCTTCAGGCTCGTATGAAGTGGCACCGTCGGGATGAGGGCCGGCGTTGAAGTCGGGGAAGTGACGGTTGAGGTCGACATTGTTGGCATTATAACGCCTGGCCAGGTTTACGGTGTTGTTACCGCCATAATAGGTGCCGTCAGGGTTGGTGTTGGGGAAGATGAAGATGTCGAGGCTGTCGACCAGGTTGAGAATACGGCTTTCCGTACTTGTGCAGAGCTCGTCGATGAGACGGAGCATCATGATCCAACCCGTCGTCTCGTTACCATGGATGGTGGAGCTGTAGAGAAATCGCGGCTTGCCCTCAGGACTGCCGTTGTTGATGCGGACACCCATAATCTTACGACCAGATGCAAGCGTACCCAAAGTAATCAGGGAGCAACTCCTGTCGTGACTTGTCGCACTTGCGGGGAAAGCCTCCATCATCGACTCATATTGGCTGTACGTCGGATAGCTGTCCCATTCGTAGGTGGCACGGTCGCCGTCCCACATCCTGGCCTCCACGAGCAACGAGGGCGACATCTGCAACGTGGGTTGGTAACCGAGATCCAACAGCTTGTCGTATTCCCGCTGGTTGGCATAGGCGACCACAGTGCGGCCATTGGTGCCGTCGACGGAACAGATCTTGCTAATGGCTTGGATTTCTGATGGATCGCTTACATCAAGGGTAAAGTAATACTCACCGCGTTCGCGCATGAGCTGTCCCAGCTCACTCTGACTTTGAGCCAAAACCGTGTTGCAGATAAAGACAACCCATATAAGATAGAATATACGAAGACGCTTCATGTATTGCTGCATTAATGAAGCTGCAAAGATACAAAAACTATCCGTTTATTTGTGTTTTACAATACTTTTTTTTCGCCGTTGTCACTGAAAGACAAGCGTTTTCGATCCTGTGGCATTCGACAGGTAGACGTATCCCCGACCCGGTTGGAGCGTTGCAAGGGTACCTTTCCATGTGCCATTCTCATAGATGGCATAACCCTCGTCCTGCGAATCGATCTTGTCGCCCTCGGCAGGTGTGATGCCGAGGTCGGCGATGGCCAAAGGCTGCAGGCCAGGGTAGCCGAACCAGTTGTAACCCGACAATAGGGTGACAGTGGCCTCCGAGGCGTAGCTACCACTCAGCACCAGACTACAAGAGGCACTGGTCTGTATCCTGTACATCTCCCCAGGAACGATGGAAGAAAGCGTGCCGTTCCAGCTACCGTTCTCATAACTGAGACTGCCCGAACGCTCCGACTTGATGAACAGGCCGTCGGTGCCAAGAGCCGTTTTAAGCTCCTCCACGGTCATATTGATGGTCGGGGCCCACCAGTTCCAGCCTTGTGCGAGCGTGGCAGTCTGCTCGGCCGGATAGTCACTGATCTCGGTGCGGCGAAACAGACAGACCTCCTGTTGGTTGCTGGCATAGCACGAGAAGATGACGCCCTGGCTGTTGTATTTCAATAGGTTATGTGTATTGGAGCCTTGTGCCGTAAGGGTGGCTGTGCCATTCGTGCCTATGACGATGCGCCACTGCCCGTTGGCATTGTTGCTGACCTGGGTCTTCAGTTGGTTGGCACTGCTGCTCGCCGCATACAGATAACCGCCGTTGCTGCCCCAATGGGCGTCAAAGAAGGTCCAGTTGCTGCCCGCCGAGCCAAGTGTCAGCTCGCAAACGTTGATATTAATGGTGGGGATGACGTTGTCATCAATCGTGACTTCGGCCGCGCTGCGGTTGCTGGTGTTCTGCGTCGTGCCTAAGGCCTTGCTGTTGGCCATGTTGACGATCAGATAGGTGCGACCCGCCACAAGCTGCGCGGCAGAGGTGACCAAATGGTATTCGTGCTCAAAGCTCTGGGGCGAATATACGAAGCTCGCGCCCACCGTGACATCGCTGGCAGGCATCGCAAAATGGTTGTCGGTGACATTAATGCTTTGGCCTTGGGCATCGGTCACCAGCCATTGCGCCAAGGCATAACAAGGGTCCGCTACAGCGGTCAGGATGATTTCGTCTTCCTCGAAGGCCTGCGTGACACTGGCACTGATGCTGCCATGACTCACCTCGGCCAGTGTGATGCCGAACAGCTGGTTCCATTGGGCATAGAGCACCAAGTCGTCGAGCAGGCATACCGTGGCGCCGTCGCCATAAAAGTCGCCCGAGCCGTCGGCTGCGGTGTTCCAGCCCTCAAAGACGAAGCCTTCCCTAGTGAAGGCATTGGTATCCAAGGCGGTAGGCTCAAACTCGTTCACGGTCTGGTCGCCCATCGTGCCCACGCCTCCGTTCGGGTTGAAGTGGATGGTGTGGGTGCGATTCGAGTAAGTCTTTTTATACAGCTGGACGGCTTTTTGTTGAGCATAGGTGGCTGACTTGTAGTAACGGAAACGTTTTTCGTTGGTGTTAAACCTCATCACGGAGGTGTTGGAGACCATTTTGACGCCGTCGGACTCGAGTGTGATCGTGTTTAAGGCAGGGGCTTCGACAAAATTGATCTTGTTGCTCCCCGACGTGCCGGCAATATATTTCCCGTCATTGGTGCCACCGTTGACCTTGACGGAATAACCGCCCGACATCGGGGCAATGGTGACGGTGATAAAGCCTCCGTCGGCGATGGTGTTGCCCGAAATCGATTGCGAGACATAGCAATTTGCGGCATCCACGCCCGTCCAGACATAACCCGTCGTGCTGTTGTGTTCATAGACCAGGATATACTCCCCGCTCCAGTCCGTCGGGGCGGTGGTCACCTTCACGTAGTCGCCGCTGGTACTGCCTTGCACGAAGGTAGCCATCACGGTGACGTCGAAGGCGGGCATCGTGAAGCTGTTGCCCGACACCGTCACGGTGGTGTTCATGTCGCCGGTCTTAAAGACGTACCACGAATAGAGGCTGTAACCCGATGCCGGTGTGGCCGACAGGGTGATAGTGGTGCCCGAGAAGGCGGTCAACGGGCTGGCGCTGATGCTGCCGTGGCTGACCGTGCCCAAGGTGACATGGTACTGGGTGTTGTTCTGCACGAAGGTGGCGCTCACCGTGACGTCGTAGCCGGGCATGGTGAAGGTGCCGTTGCTGCTCACGGTGACCGTGGTGCTCGGACTGCCCGTCTTATACACGGTGTAGGTGTCCACCATATAGCCGGGTGAGGGCGTGGCGGTGATGGCCACGGTGCTGCCTTCCAGGGCGGTCTCAGGTGCCGACACGCTGCCGTGCTGCAAGCCCGTGGCGCAGGTAATGCTGTAGGAGGCTCCGCCTTGCCAGTCGGGGTCCCAGATCATGCGGGCGTATTCGGGATGGTCGATGAAGGGATTGCGGTTGTTCTGGTAGCCGTAAACGGCGTTGTTGCGGTCGATCTCCTTCTGGCTGACTGGGTCGTCGTCGCTCCAGCGCAGCAGCATGGTCATGGCCCAGGGCTTGATCTCGGCCTTGCTGGTCATGCCGCTCGAGCCCCAGCCCGAATCCTCGCCGTAGTAGCGCACGCTCATGTAGAAATAGTTGCGGGCGATGTCGCCCTTGTATTCGTCGATGGGCTCAAACACCGTGCCCGAGTAGCCCGAGGTGACGCAGGGCCCCAGCTTGGAGCCGTTGCCCGAGGTGTAGGTCGGGTGGTTGACTTCGCCGTAGGGGTAGTTGCTGCGTTGCCCGTTGACGTAGCCGTCGGTGGGATACACGTGGAAGAGGTCGCTGCGGGGTGTGGTCTGTTCGTTGAACCAGCTCTGCGGCCAGGTGTGCTCACGGTTCCAGCAGTCGCCCTCGTCGTCGTAGTTACCGCAGACGCCGCTGAGGCTGTATTCATAGTTGGAATAGATGTCCCATATCTTGCCGTTGGGTTTGCAGTCGGTGTAGGCGAAGGCGTCCAACAGGCCGCTGTAGCTGACCACATGATGGCCTTTGATGATATTGTGGAGGGCGGTCTTCAGCTCGTCGCCGGTCTTGCCCGTGGCGTTGTTATAGTAACCATTGGGGATTTGGGCCACAAGTCCGCCCCATGTCATGACGAGTATAAGGAGAATGGCCCTTTTTAAACTATAGTTTTTCATCGTATGTTATTGACTTATTAAACGCGAAGGGATAATCCTGTGGACAAGCACCGTATCTCCTTCTATATGGAACACATACGCCCACTTATGGTTATGCGAAACCATTCTTTTGGCTTTGGGATGAATGTCAAGAATCGTTTTGGAATGTGACTCGGCAAAACAATCTGCATAAATGGACAAAGACAACACTTCTTGTCTCATGAACTCAAGATAGCGGTAAGCCCCTTCTCTAGTAAGGTTCTCGAAGAGGAAATCGGCCAATTCGTCGATGTCGGCCTCTGCAGACTGTAGAATCCTGACCTTATAGGTTTTCATACCGTTTGTCCAACGCTTTTCTGACCTTATCAAAATACTCGTCCACAGTCATACTGCCTTTCGGATTGGTTTTCGATGAAGCGGTCACTCTGCTAACATAAGCCACCGTTGGCTCGCTTGCCATCGTCACCGAATTGTCGTTGCTGTATTCCTCTATTGCCATGATGATTGTTTTATGCCGCAAAGCTACACATTTTTTCCGAACTACAAAAAAAGTAGCTAAGATTCCCTTTATGAATGACGCAAAGTGCTTCGTCTCCTTCGGCGGATGATGATTACCAGTCGATTACCACATCTAACTGCCATCACAGCAAGGCACGAAGTAACCCAAGTAAAAGCCTTACAAATACTTTTCTACAAATTCCGTAGGTGAAATGATTTCCATCATCGTTAGGCAACATTATAAGTCGTACTTTTCCTGAAGGTACTCATCAATAAGCGTCTCTTGTGTGGCATTGGAATTGAAGATGCCGCAAAGCGCTTCGTGACGGTAATGGTGTTTAGGCTTTGACGAGGCGATAAGCATCTGTGCATAAGCAGTGAGTTGCTGCTGCAGCAAGTCAAGGCGGTACGACTTGGGAACGATGACAGGTACGTTGATGGTTGTGGCTTCCATAATCATTTTATTATCAATTTTCAGCCGCAAAGCTACACATTTTTTCCGAACTACAAAAATAGTAGCTAAGAATCCGTATCAATATAAATGCGGCGGCTATAGGAACCTTCGTCTAGTAAGATCCAAAAAGAAACAGAGATTCCCTTCGGGAAATCGAAGATTCGACGGAGTCAATGGAAAATCCGAATTAATTATAAATGCGGCGGCCATAGGATCCTACGTCTAGTAAGAACCATAAGCCGCCGCAGTTTGAAATATTGACAGTACCCCGCGTCAGCGGGAATCTCTATCAATCCTCTTTGCGTTTCTTGGCGACCATATAGGCGGCACCAAGACCCATCAGCACGGCGATGCCGCTGCCCAGAGGAGCGTCAGCATCGTCTTCCGATCCATGTTCCGAAGGGAGGTCAATAAGGCTTTCAGTTGATCTGTTTTGGAACATTTTTGCACCCTTACCGAAAAGGCCAGCCTCTTCGTAGACTTCTACATCTTGTGCGAAAGTCATGGCGCCCATTCCGAGGACGATTGCGATTGTCATTATTAGTTTCTTCATCGTTTATTTGATTTTATTGTTATTTATTCGTTATTATATTCATCAGCCATAAGCTGTAAGCTGTAAGCTAACTGCAACGCAGCTTATTGCTTACGGCTTATAGCTTAAAGCTACACTCATCTCACCACAATCTTTTGGACCTTAACGTTATCACCATTGATGAGGCGGAGCATGTAGACGCCAGGCGTGGTGTTGAGGGTCGTGCTGACGCTGCCGTTGACGCTTTCGCTGCTGAGGATGCGGCCTGTGATGTCGATCACTTGCAGGGTGGCGTTGCCTTCATTATTGATAATGAGGCTGCCGTTGCTGAAGAAGGCGAAGCTCTCGTCGGTCGTTGAGCCCTCGGAAGCGCCTGCGAACACCAGGCGGAAGCGGCTCTCATAATCGTTCACGTTGGCCTCGAAGGTGTAGCTCGGGGTCTGGAGCAGGTCGACATCCATGCCGGTCATGTTGTCGATGAGGTGGAGGTAGTTCATGTCCACATTCTCGGGGTTGACCGTGAGGGTGTATTGGCCGTCTTCGTTGGCGCGGAAGTTGACGGGCATTTCGCCTTGGGCTTCGGTGTTAACGATGGCGTATTCCTCTATGCCTTGCGGGATGTAGAGGTTGGCGTTTTGTGTGCCAAAGTAGAACTTGCCGAGCTGGCTGCCTTCGTTGAAGCTCACGATAGCGTTGTCAAGGGTTTGAGCATTGCTGCCGCCACGAGTGGTGACGGTTTGGGCAAGCACCATCTGGATGTTACCATGGTTGGCTGAACCAACTGATGTAGGCTTGCTAAAGGTAACAGTTTCGCTGCTCGTAGTGGCTTGTACAATAATGCCCGTGCAAGGTGCGACGGTGCCGCCAGTAGTTGCCGTAACGGTTCTGCCTTCAATTACATAATAGTTTTTGTTTACTGAAGCGTTGAAAGGCAGCGGGTTGCCGATAAGGTTCCAGCCATCACCATCTTTGGTCAGGGTAACATCAGCTGATGTTCCGCTAGCAAGGGTACCCGCGAAGTTGATGGTAGTGCCTACGCTGTTGGCATAGAGATAACCTATCGTATGTTCAATATCGAAACCAGCGTTTGTGTTGGTTCCTTGTTGGTTCTGCTTATAGTTTCTCCACATCGTGTTTTCTTCCTCAAGGAAGTACAAGTCATATGTAGTTGTGGTTTCGCTCGGAATGAGGCCGCTGATGGTTTGGTCATTGCCTGCAATTGGTGAAGCGATGAGGTTCCAACCATCATTGTCGCTGGTATAGGCCGTGATGGCTTTTTGCACCGTGGCCTTGATGTTAGCATCTGTCGTGAAGAGTTGTGCTCCGTCCATAATAGTGAGGTAGCTCGCGTTATCACTGGTTAAGCTACCGTTGGTTTTCACTGTGAGGGTGCCATTGGCAGGAACAGTAATAGTATTCGTGCTGCTCAATGTGGTGGGACTGTAAAGCTCGAGGTCTTTGTCTTCATTTTTCACATAGAGATAGATGTCATTCTGTGCATCAGCAGCTGCATAGCATGAGAAAACATCGCTAGAGCTATTTTTTCTCAAATACTTATTGGTATTAGTACCTTGAGCTGTAATGGTTGCTATGTTAGAAGCAGCACCTATAGCAATGGTCCATTGTCCATTGGCATCATTTTCGGCTTGGGTTCTCAAATAATAGTTGTTGCTATTACCACTCTTGGAACCTGCCGCATACAAATAGCCTTCATCATAAATGGTATACAAATTATTTTCACCACTAACTTCAGGTCCACTGATTACAAACTCATGAATACCCGCTGCTGCTGTGATTGTGTTATTAACAATGGTGACTTCAACAGCAGTTCTGTTGTTATTTGCTTGGCTTCCCATAGCATAATGATGTGTTGAGCTACTTACTGTTCTGCTACCCACTATAATATAGTGCATACCAGGCATCAGTTGGGATTGTGACTGTACTAAACTATAGGTGGCTGGTTCTGCTGTCGTAAAGGTCAGCGTGGCGTTGCTGGAGGGCATATTGAAAACGTAAGCACTACCTTCTTGATTTACTGTAATGGGTTGACCGGTGCCGTCCGTGACGGTAACAGATTGCACAAGAAGACCTGAATTGGCGGTCAGATTAGCAATGGTAACATGCATTTGCTCACAGATGGAAGCCGTACCGTCAGTAATTGTAACTTCTGTACTATTATAACCCATATACATGTCAAAGCTGACATTATCCATACCTACCACTGTAAGAGTGAAAGGCGTTGCAGCAGTAGTCGTAACGTCAATCTCAGCATCTTCTTCGGGCATGGTGAATTCAAAATATAGGTCATCTGGGTCATCTTGAGATACACCAGTTGTTAAGCCGTTGACGGTCAAGGAACTATAGAGATAGCAATCCTCCATTCCACCGATGCTAACTCCAACGGTTGTTCCTTCAGTTACTTGAACAGTTTGAGAAGGGTTCTCTGGATCTGGTCCTGATACAGTCTCATCATCAATGAATATGGTGTAATCCGCAACATGGCTCATCGTAATTGTGAGGGTATGTTTTGGGGCGAGTTGAGCAAGAGTAATGGTGGCCTTTGACATATCACAACGGCTAGAACCACTACCAGTAAAGAGAACTGATGCTGCTGATCCTGTCCAAGTCTTAGTGTTTGAAGTGTAAGTTCCATTATCAGCGGAAATCGTAGCAGCCCATGTGCCACCAGAAACAGCAGTAAATACGATTTGCGTAATTTCATATCCTTCAGGAGCTTCAAACGTCAGTTTGTTGTTAGGATAGAAACGAATCTGGGAAGCGTTAATATAGTGGTTACCACTACCAGCATAAGTGATAGTTACATTATCTAGTGTACCAGAAACAGGATTATTATCTGTAATACCAGCTGCAGAGCCACCATAGTTAGTTCCGAAAAAGTTATCGTTTAGATTTGCCTCTATAGTCGTTGGCTGTACATAAGGTGCACTGCTAGTGACGATCATTTCGTATGTAGCGGATGAAGGCAGATATTGGCCAGACGCGCCAGCGTACGAAGCGGTAAAGTTGACAGTACCTGCACCAACGAGGGTGACTGTACCATCGCTTGCAATAGTGGCAACGGCATCGTTATCGCCGCTCCAAGTAACAGTTGCGTCAGGCACCGCCGCAGGAGTTCCACCATTGTCATAGGTAACCATTGCACTCAACGAGCCAGCTGCCGTACCCACGTAAACATCGGTGTTGGTAATGCCTGAATTGTTGATGGTAACATTCGTAGTTGGTGTGCTGTTAGCAACCTCAACCGTAAATGAAACCTCACCAGCCTTATAGGTGTCATCAGCAGCTTGGCTGATGGTAATGGTTTGTGCGCTTGGAGTTACAGCCGTAGGTGTAACAGTGATAGTTTTTGCCGTTGCATTATGCTCATAAGTAAAATAGTTGCTCGTAGCTGGAGTGATGGTGACTTCACCCGTGCTCGAAGTCGTGTAGCTGACGGTTTGAGCAGAGGCATTGTTATAGAGGTCGAAACTCAATGCAACAGGTGCGCCTGTGATGGCGAGGTCACTGTCATCTAGAGAGCCTGCAGTATATGTAACAGAAACTTCCCAAATACGAACAGCACCATTTGCAGTAATGTAGCCAGTATTCAAATTCAGGCTTGAGCAGTCGATAGTAACTGAACTTGCACCAGTTCCTGAAGCAACTCCTGTTCCTGTTGATGAGGTGCTATTACTATTGCTGAAATACAATGTAGCCGTATTTCCGCCATCACCCATTGGTTTAGAAGTGTTAGAAACTGTCATTGTGATGGAAGTGATTTTTGTGCCTAATTCAGGAACCCGAACATAATATGCGGTATTGCTCGCATATTTTTTTATTTGCCAAAAATGATAATCACTGGTTGCACCACTGTGTTGATTTTTTATTGCATAAGCATTCCAAGTGTTTCCATCGCCATCAGTTGCTGAGCAGTTACCATATGACGTGCTTCCTGTACCTGCTTTTATTTGTCCACTTGTCAGGGTTACGGTTACATCATCAGCCCACACCTTTCCAGGTAGTGTAATCATCGTAAGCAGCGCGAGGGCTGCCATCAATTTTGTAAATTTTTTGTTCATTTTGTTTTTGTTGTTTTTAATTGGTTGTTATTTAAGTATTTAAGATTTAAAATTCAAAATTCAAGATTCAAAATTCAGGATTCAAGATTCAAAATTCAGGATTCAAAGATTCAAAGATTTTGGTGGGCTGCTGGCTGTTGGCTGTTGGCAGCATCAACCCTTTATTAGGAGATTGCGGGTCTGCGCCCGCAATGACGCGCAGGGGTGGAGCTGCCAGAAGCCAGAGGCCAGAGGCCAGAGTTGTCATATTATTGCTTTTGTCGTCATTTAGAGTTTTTAAAGATTCAAGATTCTTTTTCGTGCATGTTTTGGGCATGGCAGGCGTCTACTACGGTTACCGTCTCTCCATCGAAGGTGTATGCAAAATACCATTTGTCGGTGTTGGCCATGTGGTAGCCCTCCCATCGCGAAAGGGTCGGTTCACGTCGCAGCAGGGTGCGTTCGATCTGGTAGATGGAATTAAAGGCATCATGGACATTCTTTTCCATCAACTCTTGAGAATAGGTGTGCCTGTATTTACGGGACACATTCCCATAAAACGAGTTGATTTTCCTCGCGCACCGTTTCTTAATGGAATAATTCATGGTCTGGCATATTCCTTTCTGACAGTTTCAAGAACCATGTTTCTTGCATCCTCAACACTCATTGTCTCTTCATCCTCCAGTCGCATTTGGTGCATACGTGAGTCTATCAACTCCTGAGCCCAAAGGCGAATGGCAGCGGTGGAGTCCAGTTCAGGAAGCAAATCCCGAATGGCAACCTCGTCTATGTCAATGCTTACCGTGCACATCTGTTTTTGTCCTTTCTTTTGTTCTTTTTGTTTTCGTTGTTTTTAATGGGTTGGTATTTAATTATTTAAGATTTAAAGATTCAGGATTCAAACCTGTCACTGTTTTTCAGTTGTTTTGGGTTTTGTCGGCAGTCCCAAACCATCAATATTGAGCAGGTTTCGTTTTCATAGAGGTAGATGAGTTTATATCTGTGGAGGACAAGGACAAACAACCTTTACCATGATGCTACAAGGGCTTCAAAATCTTCATGGGTCATTAAGTCTCTGCCAGCGTCAACATCGGAAGTAGCTTGTATGACACGTTGCACGGCTTCTTCAACCGTGTATTGGCAAGGCGGTGGCGTCGTGCTATTAGCCTCTAGTTGGTCAAGCAGCTCTTCCATATTTTCGGCCTCATAGACACGGCCAGTGGCCTCATCTTCGAGGGCTTTTTCCAATCCGCTCTTGCGGCGTATTTTCAACTTCCAGCCCATTCCTTTTGAGAGCAGTCGAAGCATAGCTATGTCGGTATTGGGCAGGGAGAGCGTCACGTTTTCTATGGTTTGTGTTGCTTGCATTTATGTTTATGTTTGTCGTTTTTTTCGGGTGCAAAGATAGTAATTAATATAATTAGGTGTGGGAGAAAAATGAAAAAAAACAAAAAAAAGGCGCCACCGAAGTGACGCCCTCCTTACACGTAAAAAATGTATTCTTTTCCGATTATTCCTCGCGCTTCTTGGCGAAAGCGTAGGCTGCACCAAGACCGATCAACACGGCGATACCGCTGCCCACGGGGGCAGGCTGGTTGCCTTCCATGTTGTGGTTGACCGGAAGGCTCGGGAACAGACCTTCACCTTCGCGGTTGTACGTACTTGTAGTATTGTCTTCGGCTGCCGATTGGCCGTGGCCGAACAGGCCGCCGCCTTCAGCAAACGATGCCATGCCTAAGCCGAGGATGATGGCTATTGATATTATTAGTTTCTTCATCGTATTTTGTATTTATGTTGTTTTCTGATTTATTGTTCGTTATTTAGTTTTGTTTGACTATGGCTGATGGTTTATGGCCAATGGCTGTCCCAAGCGAGGGTGTAATCTCGAGCTTCTCTTGGGACTGCCATAGGCCATAGGCTATAGCCATTGTCATCTCACAACCACCTTCTGCACCTTCACATTGTCACCATTGATGAGGCGGAGCATGTAGACTCCCGTCGGGGCGTCGATGCTGGTGGAGCAGCTGCCGCTGATGGTCTTGCTGCTGAGCACGCGGCCTGTGAGGTCGATCACTTGCAGGGTGGCGTTGCCGTCATTAGTGATAACGAGGTTGCCGTTGCTGAAGAAGGCGAAGTTCTCGTCGGCTGCTGTGCCTGTCGAAGCACCGCTGAACACCAGACGGAAGCGTGAGGCATAGTCGCCAATGCTGGCTTCGAAGCTGTAGCTCGGGGTCTGCAGCAGGTCGACATCGGCACCGGTCATGTTGTCGATGAGGTGCATGTAGTTCATATCCATGTTATCGGCATCCACGCTGATGGTGTAGGTGCCATTCGCATCGGCCTTGAAGCTGACAGGCATCTCGCCTTGGCCTTGGCTGCGCACGATGGAATAGTCCTTGTTGCCTTGGGCGATGCTGAGGCGGGTGGTGCCTTCGTTGAGCACCATCTTGCCATTCATGTCGCCTTCGTCGAAGCGCACGCGGGCCACATCAAGAACCTGACCGTTGCGGCTCAACTTCACATCCAGCTTGCTTTCGTCGCCAGCAGGTGTGGGCTCGGTGGTGGTGAAATAAACCCTGGCCATGACTACTCCCGGATAATTAGCCGTTTGTTCCGGGTCATTTTCAGCAGCCACCACCACGAAGATAGCCTCGCAGGGTTTGATGACATTGTCGGTGGCCAACACTATGGCATCGCCAGCATCGTTCATGCGATAGAAGTCGCGGCCGCTGCGCAGATAAGCGTTGCAAGTATAGGGGTTGCGGATCAGGTTCCAACCCGTGAAATTATGGCCGCTCATGCGAGAGGCAGGTTCAGATTCATCCACATTGGTGGCATAGAATCCATCGGTGGCTTCGGTGGCTTCGGTGGCAAAACTAAGCACTACATCGTTTTTATTAGCATATAGATAGGGCTGGTGGACATTACTTCCAAAATAGGCATAGATACCCGCTAAAGTCGGTTCGGGGTCACCGTATGCTTTGAGATTCCCCCATTCTTCACCGTCTTTGTTTGGGGAGAAATGATACACATCAACATCACCGAAATTCGGGAATAAACCAACCATTCCGCTGGCGACAGCCTTGTCGTATGACCAGTTCATTGGTAAGCCGAGGAGGTAGTAGTTGCCGTTGTTGGTTTCCTCATTAACGTAGCCAATGATGTTCTTTTGGATGGTACCGGCTCTCACCTTGTTGGATATCTTCAGCTGGCCACCGTCCTTGATGACAAGTTGGGTCGGGTCGGTATTGAAGAGTAATCCCTCCACTGAGAGCAGACCGTTTTCCTCGATATTGACAATAGCATTGTCTGAAATCGTGTAGTTGTAAGGCCAAACCACGTTGTCCGTGATGTCGACCGACTCGTTCTGTTCAGTAATCTGGCTGAAGTAATAGTCGTTGTATTCCGTATAAACGCCTTGGTATCTATACAACTGAGGCAGGAGCATGATTGAAGACGGGTTTGAAGTGTAGGTGGTGAATCTGGGGGAAGATGCATTGTACAAGAACCTTCCATATTCTTGAACGCCATTTTGGATGATGACATTGCCATCATTGTCAAAACTAATGAACCAGCTGTATTGACTCTTATTATAACTAGCGGTATCGGTTGGTGCAATCCAAGTCAGCTTCTTTGCAGCTGTGGCGGCAAGCCAACTACCGTTCAAATCACTATCATAGCCGGGAGAATAATAACGCAAGGTCCATGAACCCTCAATTCCTTGGTTCCAAAGCCACAGCACAAATATACTATCTGGGAGTTCAGAAGTAATGAGGCCATCTTCGAAGGTGGCGTCATAAGGCTGCATCACCTGTTGCTCAATGTCACCAGCCACTTTACCATGAGTTTCGTTGACCATAAGGAATCTGTCACCGGCAAGGAATCTGTCGGTGCTGGTAATTTTCACCCAACCCTTTTCGCCATATTCTTCTTGACGGACTGTGGCATAGACGGCATAGAAGGTGACGTCACCAGTGAGGTTGTAGGTGGTGTCCACCATTACGGGTGCCTCGGTGGTGAAGTAGTTACCTGCGGTGTAGTCGGTGACAGGGGTGAGGCTCCAGCCCACAAACTTCGAGTTGGCGGGCACGGTTCCGAAAGCAGCAGTGGGCAGGTTGTCGCCCATCTCGCCTTCGGCGATTTCAAGAGTCTCTGCCACCTGACCGTTTTCGTTGAAGGTGACGGTGTGAGTGACGCTGGGAGCAGCGGCCTGGTTGACGGTGACAAGGTTGGAATAGACCGTTTGGGCATAGACCTTGAAGTAGGTGGAGCGGGCAGCGCCGTCATTTGCCGCAATAATGAGGCTAATAGTATAACCAACTTCATTACTACCCATTACAGAGACATTACCCATAATCCAGGCGGGTTGTGTTTGTGCTTCGCCTTCGGCATCATAGAACTGAACAGCAAAATCACTATTCCCTGAAATATCAAGGTTGTAATAAGTGATATCAAATATTTGCATTTGCATTCCATTTGACATTGTTCCTGTAGCTGCCAAATCGATGGTGGCAGGAGTAACGTTGATGGATGGAGCTGTTCCCTTTGTGATGGTGATAGGGCCAACGCCGACATTTGAACCCTTGGTGAAGACCATTCTCACGTAACGGTCATTAGCATCAAAAGCGTTGGTGGTTTCAAGGGTAAGCGTATCGTTTGTATTTCCACTGATGGTCAAGGTCTCAATATCAGTGAAGGTTTCACCATCAGCAGAACCTTGGATAGTGATGGTGGAGGTGTTGGAACCGCCAATCATCTTCACGCCGATGCTGACTGTACCTGGCTGGCTGTCGGTCTTCACTTGGATGTAGTCGCCATTGCCGTCAAGTTTAATAAGGTAAGGAGCGTGATTGTTAGCGTTATAGTCTGAACCGTTGCCTGATAATGTTGTGCCATTCAAGGCAAGGAAAGCAGCGCTTGAACCGCCTTCCCATTCGAAGGGCAGCACAGCGTAGTCAAGCACAGGAGCGGCCTGGGTGATGGTGACGCGGTTGGAATAGACCTGGTTGTTGTCTGTATCAAGGGCTGACAGTTTGATGTAAGCTGTGCGGGCTTCGTCTCCCACGTTGGGATCTAAAAAGACTGCAAAATTAAAAACCGAGTCAGCGTCAGCTTGAGCAAGCGCACCAACAACACACCAGTCATACGCTGTCTCCTGTCCTTCGGCATCATAGTAATGAGCGGCGAATGTATTATAGCCGCTTCCGGGTACAACTATGATGTTTTGGTAAGCGATTTGTGTCAACGATTCACCCATGTGTGAGTTAGCATCCAACGAGAAGCTATCAGGATCGATGGTGATGGAAGGCACGGCGGGAGCAACGACTTCCTCATAGCTCTCCATCATCGCAGTGAAGACAGCATTTTCGCCAGTCCCGCTATATCCAGTGAAGAAACCGTGAATGCGGACGGTCTTGTTCAACAAAGTCTCCAAATCCTCAGCTTGTTCAGTAGTAGGATACGAGATTCTGATTTGGCCTTCGCCAACTGCCACGAGGTAATTGGTGCCAGATTTCGTCAAAGTTCCTTCAAATTGGAAATAGTCGCTCAAGTGATAGCCTTCGGTATAATCCGGGACCTCGGTGATGACGGAATATTCAGGCAAATCGAAAGTGAATACGTCTGCTTCGGCGAAGGTGGCGGAATTGGTGAATTGGATGACATGGCCATAGCTACCTGTCGTGCCTGTGATTTGGACGAAATTGCCCACTTGGTATGTGGGAACGGCATTCAGATAGGTATAGACAAGACCCGTGCCGTCACAGATGACGAAGCCTTTATTGCTAGCGCCCACAACCATGCCTTTGACGTGATAATCAGCACCAACCTCAGTGATGTCGGAAATGTTGTCCACCACATTCGGGTTGCCAGCCTGGGTGACGGTCACGTCCTTGGTGACGGTCTGGCGGTTGTAGGAATAAGTAAGGGTGATGACGCCTTCACGAGCCATGCCGGCTTCATTCACCGTGGTGGCGAAGGTCACTGAATAGCCATTGGTAAGCGTGTTGATTTCAGCTTCGTCAATCCATTCCACATTTTCCGCTACCGTGAGGTTACCGCCTTCAACGGGGTTGCTGACGGTGAAAGTGAACGAGCCAGAGGTGGCATTGTATTGGATTTCAACGTCATCGGCTGTGATGCTCGGAGGAAGAACGCCGTCGGAAGCCCAAGTGATCTTTATCTTATCAAGATACATGGCGTTGGCTGCAGAACGCAGGCCGATGTAAGCATAATTGCCCGTGATGTTCAACACGGTATCAGTGCCACAAACTATGGTTCCAAGGAGGTCGCCGACAATATTATCGCCATAGAGTTGTGTAGGACTCGTGTAAGCCGTGTTGCTGCCATACACATTCAGTGTGCGGCCATTAACGGTGTTGCTGTTCCATGCAACAGTCACTTTCGTCACATTACCAATCGAGGTGGTTGTGACGATACCCGAATTGTTGTTGCTGCTTCTGAGTTGGATGGACTGATAGGTGCCGCTTGACTGGCCTTTATAGGCAGCCCCTGAAGGAGCAGTGTAAGTCCAATCGGTGTAATTGGTGGGTGAGCCTGTGGCAGCCCAGTTCAGCACGTCAACAACCTCGGTGGTTTGTTCCCATTGGGCATAGAGGAGAATGTCATCTTGGATGTCTTCAATGGTATCGTTGGGCTGATAGCTGTCGCCTGTGCCATCCCCTTCGGTGTTCCATCCGGTGAAAACGTAACCGGGATTGGTGAACGTGTTGGCGGCCACGATAACATCGTCGCCTTCGTCGTAAGTCACCATGATATCCTGTACACCTGCCATATTGGGTTCATAGAAGACGGTGTAGGTAGTCAATGCATAGAAGTTACCCACAAGGGTGGCGTCTTCCGTTCCCATGGTGAAGGTGGTGGAGGTACTGTATTCATTGGCCACACTGGAGCCTTCACCTTCCTCAATCTCCCAGAACATGAAAGCATGGTGATCGGTGGCTGTGGCCGTGATGTCAACCGTAGCGCCTTCGGCCAAGGAAATGGTGCCAGAAGTGTTGTCGCCCACAGCGATAGTCCCATACCCCCATTCGTTGGGGCTGAAGTAGAGGGTGTGGGTTTCGGCAGGAGTGCCGGAATAGGTCACCACTATTTCGGTGAAACGGGCTTGACTTGTCAAAGTATATTCCCAAGAATAAGTTGACAAATCGCTGTAAGAGGTTTCCAAACCTCCGTTGTAAGTGCCAGAAAAAGTAAAATCCAAAGCTGTAATCTCGTTTTCAGATGAAATAGTAATTACTCCATCCTTATAGCAACGGATTTGGGTTGTACCGTAACCTTTGTTACAGGCAAAAGTGACACCGTCAACTGTTGCTGAAATAGCACTGCCTGTACCTGATGTACCTTGACCAGAAAAGTCTGCTGGTTCAAACGTGGCAGTTGTCTGTCCCCGCATCCCCAACGGAATGGCGAGGAACGCGAACAGCGCAAGGGCTGTCGTTAGAAACGTAAATTTTTTCATTTTTTAAGGTTTAATTTGTAATTATTTGTTATTTAAAGATTTAACTCTTAACAGATTAGAAACAACCGTATCTTATTGTTGTTATTTATTCGCTGAACACAAGGCGGAAGCGGTTGGCATTGTCAGTCGTCTTGGCTTGGAAGGTGTAGGTCGGGTTGGCGAGCAAGTCGACCTCTGCACCGGTCAGGTTGTCGATGAGATGAAGGTGTTTAAAGTTGAGAGTTGAGAGTTTAGAGTTTAGAGTTGAGAGTTTAGAGTTTAGAGTTGAGGGGTTAGAGTTTAGAGTTGATGAGACGGTTAATGTGTAGGTGCCGTCTTCAGCGGCCTTGAAGCTGACGGGCATCTCGCCTTCCTTGGCGCTATGCACTACGGCGTAGTCCTTCGAGCCTTGGGTGAAGTAAAGCTTTGTGTGGTTCGGGTTGAGTTGGAACTTCTCAACACCTTGGCCTTCGCCGAAGCGGATGCGGGCAAAGTCGCTGCTGCCGTTGTCGCCGCTCACTCTCAAGCCAAGATCTTCCCATCCTCCTGGTTCCATCACTAACCATTCGATAAAGGTGACTGTTTGGTTTTCTTCAGTAGCTTGTACAAAAATGCCTTCCATAGGATTCGCATAGTCACGCTCTGCAAGCTCCACGTCAGTACCGTCACTATTCATCACATAAAAATCTTTCCCATACACCTCAGCAACAGTTGGCAAGGGGTTGCCTATAAGATTCCATCCGTTGAAACTAGTACTGTTGTTTTCATCGAACTGGAGCGAGACTGTCCTCTCGAGTTGTCCCCAAAAAGAACCCGAGTTGGGGTCGTAGTAGCATGGAACACCTTTGAAGTGCAAGGTCACGTTGCCCTGACTGGCATAAAGGTAACCTTGTCCGTTGTTCATGTCGAAAGTTTCAACTTTGTAGTTGCGCCATTCCTTTTCCTTGGTGAAATCAAAACCATAGAGGTCATAAGTGCCATCGGTGGCAATCATACCAACTCCCGCAGGATCAATTGAATCATTGGTAGGCGTAGCAATCATGCAATAGCCGCCTTCACTTGTGCCGTAGCCCTTAACGTCTTTGTAATAGTCATAGGTCGGTGTTGTCTCCATCTTTTCATAGAGATAAACATCCTGCTGACCCGAAGCGTAGCAAGAGAAGAGGTCGTTACTGCTATTGAAACGAATTCTGTTTCTGGAGTTATTACCAAAAGCGACGATAGAGGCAACACCTGTATAATAATCTGGTGCAATGAGCCACAATCCATTGTCATTGGCATCAAGATGGGTTTCTGTCCTCAAATAGTTGGAACCGCTGCTTGCCGCATAAAGGTAACCTGTTGAAGCTGGGTCATAGATGGTGTATTGCCTTACACTGGGCTCCGTGGACGAACCACCCCAAGGGGCGTTTTTGGTTATCCCAACTTCGTTGATGACAAACTCATAGACACCCGTGGCTGCAGCAACTGTGGCCACGTTTCCGTCAACCGTAATTTCAACCGCAGCACGGTTGTTGTCGTTCTGTTGACCCATGGCATAGTATGTAGTCTCGCCACCTACTGTCTCTTTACCAACAATAATATAGTGGCGACCATTCTCGATGGTTGTAGCGAGGGTATAAGTAGTTGGCGGAATCAAAGTGAATACAGCCGTGACATTGACATCCTCAGCGGGCATGTCAAAAGTGTAGGTGGAATTATTCACCTGGGTCAATGCAACGGAGGCAGGGGTAATGACGAGGCTGTCAGCCTCCAAGTAGTAGCCAAGGGCAGGGGTCACTGTGAGGGTAACGGTAGCACCCTCGGGGGCTTCAGCCAAATCGGCCACAATTGAACCATTTTCAATTTCTTCGTCAACGGTAATCGTGTATAAATCATAAATTGTATTAAATCCAGCTGAAACCTGTATGTCGCATGCTGGCATGATAACGGCGTACACATCCGGTTCTATTTCATAATATTGAAGATTTCCACCAGAACAGTAAGCAAACCCAAATGCTGCAACATAATAGAATGGATCGGGCGTCACGGTGATAATGACAGTATCTCCTTCTTGTGCTACGGTCTTGTCGGCAGTAAGGGAACCGTGTTCACCACACGAAAGCTGAATGTTATATAAAATGAGTGTCTCGTAATAGACCGTGACATCTTTAGCACGGCAATTTTCAGAAATAACAACACTGATAGCTTCATCGCCATCCGTAGGAATGACTGTTACAGTCTTTCCTACTCTGGATGCAACAGCATTAGTCCAATCGTTTCCTATGAAACCAGCAGCATAATTACTGCTTGTTGAAGTAATCACAACAGAATCAATGGCATAACCTAAAACAGGAGTAATAGTAAGTACTTGATTCATATAAAAACGAGTGTGATTATGATCGCCTCCACCAAGATAATTGTTTGCACCAGTCGAACTGCTTCCCTTGGCGTTAGTCATCGTCGCATAGTCACATGACCAAGTTACAAGGTCGGCACTTGCTCCTTCATCGTATGAAGCCTCGGCTAAATTCCATGTGTAATGCGGGGTTTCGGGGGCAGCTTGGGTGATGGCAAACACTGCATTAATCATATAACCTTCATCATTCACTGCCTGAACCCACATGTAAACAGTTCGAGCTTCGGTGCCGTTGTTGGCTTCAACAACGTAAGGAATGTTGGAAGGATTTTCAATAATATTAGCCAACGAAATCCAACCCCCGTCGAATTCCACGTAGCAATTGGCATCATAGTAAAGCCCGACATAAGCTTCTTCAGCCACAAACCCGTTGGTGTAGGTGACATGGAAGACACCGTAATTGTTTGCTGTGCAAGGAAGTGCCAGCTCTTCCGCCTCGATCTGGATTTCCGGGTCAGTGGAGGCAGGAGCGTACACTTTGATTTCGGTAACTTGGGTGTTATGGTTTGAAGTCACCATCAAGGTGTAAATGTTTCCGGCGGCTTGATAGGCTGAATCAATCATGTAGGTGTTTGTCCCTTGCGCGCCAGTGGTTGCCGTGCTTACAGCTGTGTCACCGACATAAATGTTTTGCACAACATTGGTACTTGCTGATGATGTGCCGACGACTTCAATTCTTTCTACATCGAATGAAAATGCCGGAAGTGTCAACTTTGAATTTGTTTTACCAAACAACAGATAATGGTCTGTGTTATAGTAAAACTTCGTTGATGCCTCCAATGTGATCGTATAATCACCCGAGGTATAGCTCTCAGGTCCTTGAATGCCATTGGAACTTCCTTCTGGAAGACCCCAACCGTTTGATGTGAAGTCCAATGTGACTTCTTGTCCCAGCATCCCCAAAGGAATGGCGAGGAACACAAGCAGCGCAAAGGCTGTCGTCAGAAATGTAAACTTTTTCATTTTATATGGATTATTTCGTAATTATTTGTTATTCAAATATTTAAATCTTAACAGATTAAAAATATCCTTTTTCCCAAGTGCAAAGATACGATTAATAAAGTCAAGGTTTTGGGGTTTTTGAAAAAACGGATAGGTATTTTTCAACAGTTGTTGATAACTTAATAAAGCAAAAGAGACATCCTACGAAAGGATGTCTCTTTCTGATTGTTAATCCGGAACTTCTGGTGCCCGAGGGCTGCCGATCATTCCTTACGTTTCTTGTCAAAAGCTTCTTCCTCGGTCGCACTATTCGGCGGCACTGAACACAAGGAGGAAGCGGTTGCTGTTGTCGCTCGTCTTGGCTTGGAAGGTGTAGGTCGGGTTGGCGAGCAAGTCGACCTCTGCACCGGTCAGGTTGTCGATGAGATGGAGGTATTTAAAGTTTAGAGTTGAGAGTTGAGAGTTGAGAGTTGCTGAGA
>JAEEGK010006764.1_pt1 | contig 27498 bp, 8 predicted proteins | sample 8958771 | NCBI WGS metagenome assembly JAEEGK01 (sample SAMN16246547, study PRJNA631951) | gut metagenome | biome: gut microbiome; feature: rumen; material: SC-attached | host: Bos | place: Iran: Karaj | collected 2018-10 | reverse complement strand
AAGAAATACAGTCTCAAAGCTGCAGTGGACGGTTTTGGCAAGCTGACGGAAACAAAGCCTGCGCAATAACAACGTTTGAAGTAGAATAACATTATTCACCCGGTTTTTGACTGTTAAATATATATTATAAATATGAACAGGTATATATATCATTCGGTGTTGGTGCTTGTTGCCGCTCTGGCGGCAGCTTGCTCCAGTAGCGAAGATATGATAGGCAATGAGGGGAATGGCAGCGGGCAAACCACTGCACCGTTTGTCATTCTCGGAACCTCAGGGAGCGGTGTTTTGAACACAGGTGCCTCCTATGGGGAATATACAGCCTACATTAACGTGCCGGGCAAGTGGTCTGTAACAACCTCGAAAGGACTGGCTAACATCTATCCGTCATCGGGCGAAGGCCCTGTCACAGCCCTTGTTCAGGTGGGCGAAAACTGGGGAGCAGCTCGCGAAAATGTGCTGACGCTCAAGACCGAGAATACAGGCAGGCGGGCAGCTGGTGACGATGAATCGAAGGTAACCATCCTCCAGTCGAACAATCCCTCGATGGACTCCGTATCAACGGTGTTCTCGTCTGTCAAAGGTGCAGGCTATAGCTATATGCCTGGTGGTGAGTATTGCGATGGGGCGTTGATTCAGCTGTTCAATCTGGTTACCCTTGACAGCATACAGCGCAAGACGGGTGTCAGTCTGATTACCGATGTCATCTTCCCGGAGACTATTCAGGAGGTGATTACTGCCGACAGTGAGGATGCTATCAAAAAAGGTTTGGAGGTGAAGGCATCGCTTGGCATGAACTTCGGTAAAATAAAGAACAAGGGCACAGGAAGCGGTAGCGTAGGTGTCGATGTGGGCAAACTGAATGAGAAAAAGTCTAAAAGCAAGTTTGCACTGAAGCGCGTGAAGACCACTCAGTTCACCCGTGAGATTGAATACATGAGCGTCATGGCATTGCTGGCAAAGGCAACCACCCGTGAAGAGAAGCAGAAACTGCTGTCACCAGGATTCTTCTCCATTCAGGAGACATTTGCCAAAGAAGTTGCTGCTGCGAAAGGTGATGATAGGAAGCAGCGAGTACTCTGTGACCGATTCCTGAGCGAAGTTGGTCCTTGCTTCATCAGCAAATCAGCAATGGGAGCGGTGCTCGACTATCAGATTAGTGTAGATAGTACGGCGCTTCGCGATACGTTAGGTGTCGATGTGGCTCTTCAAGCCAGTTTCCAAGGTACAGTGAAGGGCAAAGATGTAGGTGGTACAATATCTGCCGGTGTTACTGTTACAAAGGACATTACTGAGGTCCTTTCAAAGACCACGGCAACCGTCAAGGTGCGTGGTGGCGATGTAAGTCAGGTGAATGTCCTTGTTACCGGCGGTTGGCTGTATGACAGTGATGTCACGGCATGGCAAAACAGTTGCAGTCCCACCCGTGCCGTCATGGTCGATATAGCGTTGATTCCTATCTACACGCTTATTGCCGATGACTACGCCCGTCAAGTGATGATGGACTACTTCTATGCGAAATTACAATAGTAACGACTATACGGTCTAATCAAAGTGTATAAGATGAAACGATTATATTATTTTCTCCTTCTTGTCGGTGTGCTTGGGGCGACCTCTTGTAGCAAGGACGACTCAGGGGCAGACTTAGGTACCTATGGCATTAACGGTGCTTACGGTGCCCTTAACGCCAACGGACAGAAGGCGGGCTATGTGTCGAAACTGCTCACGCCTCCTGGTTTTGAGCGTGGTGTGGGCTATTGCTATGCCACGGGAGCCGACTATCTGGAAGGAGTGACATTCAATATCTTCAACCTCAACTATCTGGATTCCATCCAGTATGTGAAGGGGTTGAACCTTGTCAGCGATGAATACACTCCGTATAGCGAGGAACAGATTATCACCGGCGAGACACGCAGTGCCGTATCCAAGCAGTTGGCACTGTCAGCCAGCGTCGGTGCAAACTTCATTGTCGCCGATATCAGGGTGACCGGTAATTACTCTAAAGGTAGTGTTCAGGAAAGCGAGTCGGTGTTTGCCATGAAGCGCACCAAGCGCGTGGCATATTGCCGTGACCTGCAGTACAGGAATGTCATTATGTATTATAAGGAAACAGGCGACAGTATGGTCTTTACCCCCGGTTTCTATGCCGATTGGAAATTGCTGGAAGGCAACAACACCAGACAGGACGATGTAGATAATGAGATGGTTCTCAACTTCGTGAACAAATGGGGTAGGGGCTTCGTAGCCCGTGCTTTCCTGGGCGGAGTGCTGGAATACACCCTGCAGATCGACAAGTCGGCCATCAGCGAGAACCAGAGTCTCGAAATGGCTCTTAATGCCAGTGTCGGACTCATCGTCGGTGTTGATGCTTCAACCAGCACGCAGACACAGGATTTCCAGAAGATTTCCCGCGACCGCTACAGTCTTGACATCCATGTCCGTGGCGGCAATGTGCAGGCAGTGACAGAAATACTGGCAGGAACAAACTCTTCGCCAGAGGGTATCAAGGAATGGATGCAGAGTGTCAACTTTTCGCCGACCCCTGATAGCGACCAATTGAAGATTTGCGCTCTGACCGATGTGAAGATAGCATCCATTGCCAGCCTGTTTACGGGCAAGGTGCAGGACAGAGTGAACTATATTTTACGCACGCATGTGCAATAGTCAGAAATGAATTAGGTATGAAGTACACCTTATTATATATATATGCAGCAGCGGGCATGTTGGCAATGGCATCATGCAGCAGTGACAACGACGACTTGGGTGTTGTTCCTGAAGCGCCACAGCCTGTCAGTGAAGTGGAATCCGCACCGGTATCATGGCTTGCCAATGCCTATACTCCCGAGGACTTGAAGAAAGTGGAAGATGCCATTGGTGCCATTCGTGGCGCAGGCTACACCTACAGAGACAATGAGTTATATTGTGTCGGCACCGATATGGAAGTGTTTAACATCCGCAAGTTGCACGATATGGAAAAGAAGTACAATACCTCTTATCTCATTGACGACTATACGCCCTTTACCGACCAGAAGTTCATCTATACCGAGAGTACCAAGGCTCTGAAGGATTCGTTGGCGGTCGATGTCGGCATTGGCGTGGGTGCCGGTGTTTTCTCTGTGGATGTCGATGTAGCTTTCAACAAGAAGAAGATAGAGAACAAGAAGAACTACTATTCGTTGATGCGCTTGAGGCAAAGCTACTTCCAGCGTGAGTTAAGCTTTCTGAATCTGCGCGAACAGGTAGCTAATGCCATTGCTGCTTCGTCGGTAGCCAACACCTATCCCAGTATGGATGCAGATGCGCTTGCCAAGGCAGTGCCGTTCTTCAAGGAGGCATACGCTCCGGGTTTCGCGGATGTGATGCAGAAGTTCGTCCGTAAGATTCATGCAGCTCCCTCCGCATTTGCTGCCAGCGGTGTCTGCCGTGAGTTTATCGAGGAAGTGGGTCCCAGCTTCGTTTATCGTTCAGTCTTAGGCTGCTCGCTCGACTACTATAACGCAACAGCAATGGACTCCGTTGCCACTTCACTTGATGTCAGGGTGGCTCTTGAGATGTCCGTTCAGATCAAGTTTATCTCCATCAGTGCTGATATCAGCACCGAATATCATGATGCAGCCATGAAGTGCAGCCGTAATTCTACGAGCCACATCACTGCCCGTGGCGGCGACCTGTCTCTTGTGACGGCATTCACCACCGGCCAGCAGGCAACGATAGACCAATCGACACTTGTCAAGTGGCAGAAGACGGTAACGCCGCAGGATGCCGCCCTCATCGACATCCGCTTGGTACCTATCTACGAGGTGATCTACGATGCCAAGACGCGTAATATACTGAGGAACTATATGAATAAATCATTGCAAGACATCAATGATTAGTAAAAGATAGAGTATATGGAAGATATGAATACATACCAAAATATCAATCGGAGAAGGGGCTGTAATGGGGTTGCACGGATATTGCTCTGCGCAGCATTTCTCATTTCTCATTTCTCATTTCTCATTTCATTGACCTCCTGTTCCGACGACCTTATCGACAAGACGAGTTCTGAAGTTGACGAATATCTGCTGATGAGAGGTTATAATGAAGAACAGATCAAAATGCAGCGTTTGGGCTATGCCTACAATGCAGCAGGCAACGTGATGGACGACGGTAGTTTCTCTGCCATGCCCATCATCAACATGAATCTGCTGAGGGAAGCCGAGAAAAAGTATGGCATCATCGTCAATACCGAGCGTCGCCATTATACAGCGATTGACATCTTCAGCGGTAATACCATTCAGGAGCTTGGACATGAGGAGACCAAATATACCATCGGTGAAAATAATCTGATAGGCGGTGGTCAGTATTTGCGCAAGAACAAGACTACTTACAGCGGCAAGTGGACAGGATGTTATAAGGCGCACATGTTCCTCAAACATATCATGGCTACAACGACCATTGATGTCGGAACCATGCGATGCCTGAAACTGGATAGCCTGGAGAGTGCTGAAAACGTGCTTACAACCGGATTCCGCAAAGACCTTGCCGAGTTGGTCAAGAAAGGTGAGGCAGGTGTCACTGAAGCGAGTGCCACTGCTTTTTCCGAGAAGTATGGTACGCATCTGGTGGTATCTTCCAATCTTGGAGGTATATGCGAATTACAGATGGAAATCAATCGCGACTCCTGTATCGACAAGGAGTATACAACCCAGCAGATCAGTGAAGTCATCCTTGGCAAGAAAGTTACAAAACACACTGGTTCGCAGGTACTTAAAGAGTTGCCCCAGCATCACATCCAGTATCATGGACAGATCAAAGTCAAGGGCGGTTCGAAAGACACTGGCGATGCGCTTCACAAAGTTTTTGATAATACGCAGAATAAGGAAGTGAAAATCAGCGATGGTGACTATTATAAATGGGCAGAAAGTTGCAGTATTGACCCCGCATCCTATAACGCAGCCTTCATCGGCGGTCGTTATCTGCCGTTGTATCAGCTGTTCGAGAATGCCACCACGCGTAGGGTGTTGCGCAGGGTGTATGAGACGTATCTGAAGAAAGAGACCCCCGATAAGGAAATCGAAGAGCCTGCCTATGGTGTTCTCCCTGTGGAAGGTAACTATGGCCCCGACGTGCGTGTTGCTTCTACGGCAGATGGAAAGGCTGCTATCCTGTGTCAGGAGTATGTCCCCTCCATCCGTAGTGACAAGCCCTGTATCGTGGCATATCCGCTCATTCAAGACACTTCGGGAATTGTCAATCCGTATCTTTATTCCGGCCTGTTTGTCGGCGATGAGAGTCATCGCCCGGGTCGCGTCATCTGGACGGGTAGCGCGTCAACGTATATTCCGAACGACAGTATCTTCGCAGACAGCGACAGTATCCCTATCAAAAACCTCTTCGACCCGAAGACCAAGATGTTGAAGAACGTTTATTTCTATTGGAATGCAGTTCATCCTCAACCCTGTCCCACCATGACAAGTGCTCCAGTTAATTATACAACAGCCATTCATCAGGTGAAGCCTGCCGCAGTTGTTGAGCCAACTACTTTTGCCAAGGTTGCCAGCACGTTCTGGTCGGTGCGTCCGGTGCAGTTGGATACCACAGGCATACTGAAATACTGGAAGGATGACAAGGACTTTACGGTTTTCGCCAAGGAAAGGTATTCCGAGAATAAAGGTGTGTTGTATAAGGATGGTGTTTATAACTACTGTCTGTTGGACGGTGGCGAAAATTTCCAGCGAGGTCAGGAATTCGTTGGTGACAACGATGGTAATAGAAGGTGGATAGATGCTGTGAGCAAGTCGATGAAAGCGGCAGGCCTGTCAGGATTCCTGCCCACTGCTCAGCAGTCGAGGAGCATCACCAAGATGTTAGGCAATCGCATGAGTGTTTTCTTCGAACCTTACTATAGTAATACATCGCGTAACATGCTCGGCTTGGACTGGCCAAAGGGATATTTTGTTATCTCGCATCCCAGACAGAAGTTAGCAGCCACTCCACAGAGAAATGATCCCAAGGGAGTACCGATTATTACAGACGATGTGGGTGAGGCACGTGTCCTGCGTCTGAGCGCTTCGGGCACCGACTTGATGCTCGACTATCCGGAATATGTTAGGGCATTCAACTACTCCGACCAGGAGTACTTCAAGTTCTTCCCCCTGTATATAACGATTTACAATTTTGGAAAGTATGCAGAAAAGTAATAATGATATGAGACGGACAAATGTAAACATAAAGGTGTCGGTGAGGTTGCTTCTATGTGCAGCGTTCTTCACGCTTCACGCTTCGCTCTTCACTTCCTGTACCCGTGAAGATGACATTCAAACGGTCATGGAGGAATATGATCCGACGGATGCCAACGGTACTTACGATGAGGCTCACTGGCGGCGTGTGCATGCTGCACAGCGTCAGGCGTACATCGGCGACCTGTATCGCAGTTACGGTGTGGGTTACGGTTATAACGGCACAGGTAAGTACAGTAACTACGACGAGGTGCGCGACCGCATCATCGACCTGTCGGTTATCCAGAAGTTCGACGAGGAGCATGGCTCTTCAACGGTTGTTGACGATGTCTCTCCGTCATCCTATCATCATGTGTTTAGTGGCAATGATGCGATGACGATATGCCACAAACTCACCGCCAATGCGTCGGTGAAGGTGGACATGCTTCTCTTCCAGGGAGAGGCCTCGACCACTTTCAGCCAGACTGACATGGTGAGTAACGAGTATGCCTTCTGTATCATTAACGACGGTCTGACGCTGGCATCACGCCATTTGGAGCCTTACGACCTGTACCATATTGCCCGTGAGCATCCCGAAGCATTGTCACCCGGATTCCTTCGTTACCAGCAGATGGCATCAGATGCCATTAATAAGAGTAATCATACCGAGGCTATGCGTATCATTCAGAATATGTTTCAGACCTACGGCACCCATATTATCTACCATGCCAAGTTAGGCGGCAAGCTGAAGTTAAGCACCACTATGAAGCGTCATGTGGTGGACTCTCGCAATAGCGTTGATCAGCAGGCTGGTGTCTCGTTCGCCTATTGCGTTGGCAAGAAAACTGGTACGGAGAAAAAAGACTGGGTGGTGAACACGCAGGAAGACCGTGAGACCCACATAGAGGTGCTCGGCGGCAACAGTGCCCTCGCTACAGAGTTTATCGGGCTGCATGAAAGCGATGACATGTCTAAAAAGAGCAAAGCTGTGGATGCGTGGTTCAAGTCGCTCAAGTTCGACCCCACAGCCGATAAGGACAGCAGCAATGTGGAACTGATAGATATCAAGGTGGCACCTGTCGCCGATCTTATCGTGGATCCGCAAGTTGCAGCCATCTACAATGCGATGGTTGGTAAGCACGTGGTCCATGAGACCAATGTCATGCCCCGTGTCAGGAATGCTGTTTATGCGAAAATTCCTGTTTCCATGCTCAAACTTTCCGACCGTTCCGTCACCAATCAGCTGGTGTCTAACCATGAGGTGATCGGTGAGATACATAATGAATATGTTCACAACGTAGAATATTCGGTGTTCTATCCTACCATAGGTGGCAAGATGGCACGTGAGGGACTGGGCCGCCGTTGCAGCGACGACAGTCTGTTCACCATCACTTGGCAGTATCTTGAAGACCAGGAAAGCCAGGCGAAGGCATACGTTACTCCGCTTGTCCGTATCAACTACGACGATTACTTCTATTACAATAACGGCGATGTCGATATATCGCCAGCCCCCAATGTGACATCCTACACGACAGATGTAGAACCCACCTTGGGTGCTATCTATATGTGGAATGACACCTGTGTGTCCAACATGAAGATAGGTCCTTACTTCCTGCACCAGGGAGTGATGGCTAACACCAAAACCGATAAATCGGCGATGAACTCGGTACGCACGTTGCTCAAAGACGTTCCCGTAGGTTATGAACTTGTGGGAACAACGAGAATGAACGAAATACTGAATTTTATGTATAAATCAGGTGAGGTGTTCGCATCCGACCGCATTAACTGGAGCGTGGTGCCCACATTCTTCCATTACAAGCCTTTCATCCTGTTCGATGACAGTAACAGCAAGTATGGCATCTTCAAGTTGGAACCTCAGAAAGACACGATGACTCCTGTGACCGATGTATATATTGGACAGGCATTGCTGAAGCGTCGGAAAGATTTTAAACATCTGTAGGTTTTATGGGTTATAGGTTATTGGTTATAGAGTTTATAGTTGAATAAGATGAAGTACGATGATATCAAATCAATAATAGGAGGAAAGTCAGGAATGCTGATGAGACTTGGACTTCTGGCAGCATTTCTCATTTCTCATTTCTCATTGCTCATTTGCCCTATTGCGGCACAGGGTATGTTGACGGAGATAAAAGTCATAGCCATTCATTATGCGAAGGATCTTGACGACCATGCCAAAGGTTATGAAGGTGGTGATGGTAATGACAAGTTAGAAAGAGACTTCCGTAAGGGACGAGGAGGCGGCTATGTGTTCGCCCTCTTCAAACGTGGTCTTGACCCGTCTAAATATATCACTGATGTGGAGGTGACTGCGAGTAGGGGACTCGAATATGGTTTAGAGTTTGACAAGGGTGACAAGAAATTCACCCCCGCTGTTTTTTACCAAGAGTCCGGAGAACATTTCGACAATAATTACCGTGGCGGACTCAATGGTCGTGACTACAGTATATATGGTGGCGCTTACAGTGGGCAGCCCCATGTCTATGTCTCTCGCTCGGGTAATCAGGATTTTGACAAAAAGGTGCTCCAGAAAGCAGAAGTCTATACCAGCAAGCCCAAAAACTTGAAGAGTAATCAGACTGAAAGCGGCGGTCATGCCGGCGGAGGGCGTTACTTTGTCTTTACATGGCATACCCATGAGTCGCGCTACCGGCCATTGATAACTGACGAGGCTCCAACCGGCGATGTTACCAAACATATTCGTGAATGTGATCCAAACAACTGTGGACTCTCTCAGACAGAGCCACACAAGTTTAAGCAGCGCTTCGGCAGCGATGTTTGGGGACAATTTCCTTCAACCGATCCGAGGTATAAAGAATATCACTACAAAAAATGTCTTGATTGCAAGCAGGTCGTACCTACCAAACATCAATTTGCTACCTATGTATCAGACGATGACCAACACAGCAAACGATGCCTGACCTGTGGATTCGTTGATGATGCCGGTCACGCTAATTTCGGTAAGGAAAAGATTCCTGTTGACGAGTTCACTCATGCTATTTATTGTGATTCATGTGGATACCTCAAGAAATTCCCGCACGATTACACCAATAACCGTTCGGTAGAGTCGGCTGAATGTGAACGCTCCATCGTGAGATATACCTGTAGCCAGTGCGATCACCAGGCACTCCTTGACGAACCGGGTATCGGTCACAATTTCAATGCGTATGGCATCTGCACTCGTAAGGACTGCCTGCATCCATGTCAGCAGCCGGAAGTGCAACCTTTTAATGGCAACGACAGTGTCTTTGTCATCAAGAATCTCGGCAACCTCTATTGGGTAGCAGACTTTGTGAACGACCGTCATCCACGGACCAATATCCGTCTTGACAACGACCTCATTGCTGATGGCTATATGAAGTTGCCGTGGGTACCTATCGGTGCAAATGACAGCATACCCTTCCAGGGAACCTTCGATGGTGGCGGCCATGTCATCACCATGCTCCAGACGGCTGAGCCTGAGGCAGGCACTAACAACCGTGGGCTCTTTGGAACCATAGCCAAGGGTGCCACGGTGAAGAATGTGGCTCTTGCCGCTTGCAATTTCAGCGGCTGGAACAATATCGGTGCTGTGGCTGGTGTCAATGAAGGCACAATCAGCGGTTGCCGTGTGGTATTCTCGGTATTGAGCAGCATTGGTACGGGCATGAACATCGGCGGTATCTGCGGACTGAACAAAGGCACCATTACCGGTTGCACCACGGAAAACAGTGTGTGGGTTGGTGGCGTGCGCGACTATGCCGGTGGTATCTGCGGAACGAACGAGGGAGGAAACCTCTCGGGTAATGTCGCCGCAGCGATTTGTGGCAGTGGCTCTGATGCCGTACTCCCCGAGGTGGCGTCGCAACATTAGAGAGTTGAAACATGAAACATGAAACTTAAGAAATATGGGCAGAAAGTTATTTTTCCTCTTCACCTTCTTGCTGTTTGGCATTTCCGCTATTCATGCAAGCAAGATAGATTTCCCATTTAATGGGGGAACGACCCCGGATGGTATTAGAATTTACGACGTTAAAACAGATGGTTTCCATAAGGTTCCTAACCAGAACTCTATCATGGTAGCTGACAATGACAATGTTGCCAGTATGGAATTCTTTGTCTCTGTTCCTGAAGGAAAAGAGGCCATCCTCCAATATGAGTTTTTTCTCCAAATAACATCCCCCCAATTAAGGGACATGCCAAAAAATCACGTTGAATTTACAGTCAAGTGTGATGGCGTTACTGTGATGAGTCATGACGGTGATAGAGAGATTACCCGCACGGCTGATAAGATTAAGATTTCCGGAGTAAGCCGTAAAATAACGATTGAGGCAGAATTCCAACCAGAGGGGAGTTGTGTTGCAGGTAGTATCGACAATATGGCTATCCACATTCATCAGTTCACCAATAAGGAAGTGTTGGTACAAGCCGAATGTGACAAATTGGGTAAAAGTAAATCCAAATGCGATGTCTGTGGTAAGGATTCCATTTTCCTTGTTAATCTTAATCGAAAGGGTCATAAGTGGATTGAGCTTCCAGGACAGGCATCCAGTTGTATGACCATGGTGTCTAAAAAGCAAAAATGTGAGTATTGCCCAAAGGTTGAAATAGCAGTTTCCGGCTCTTTGAAAGCGCATCAGTTCGACGGTGACGGCAAATGTTCCGTGTGCGGTCTGAAAATGCCGAAACGCCGGGCTAATGATAGCACGGTCTATGAAATCTACGATGCGAGTGAGATGTGTGTCTTGGCGGAGATGGTGGCGGCAGGCAAAATTTCGGGTAATATAGGTGTTGACATCATGAACGATCTGGTGTATAGCAGTGATTTACCGATGTCTCCCCTAGGCACCTTTGACCATCCGTTCCAAGGTGTGCTGAATGGCAATGGTCATCGCGTGAAAGGCATCGTCAATTATTTCCAGGGTCTGGATGGCTTGGGCTTTGTGGGAGTGGCAAAGGGTACACTCCTGTCGCATGCCGTCATTGCCAATCTCATCATTGACAGCGGAAACACCTTTGGAGGCAATGCCTGTGTAGGCGGAATAGTAGGACATGCTACGTATTGTGATGTCATCAACTGTGCCAGCTTCGCAGCCTTGGAAGGTACCAACTGTGTTGGAGGCATCATAGGCTATGCCGACCAGTTAGTGAGTATCATCAATTGTGCGGCCATTTCCGAAATCAGGACAACGGGCAAGTGGAGCACATTAGCGTGTGGTATGCCCTTGGGACATATAATGAACAGTTATGGTGATGTCCTCAACGAACAGAGTGGTACGTTTGATGATCTGCTCACTACCACGTTGCGCCATTGTTTCTCTACGCAGGCCAATGGCGCAGGTTTTACTCAAGTGAACAGGAATGTGTTGTTGACAGAAGATATGGTTCAGGCACTCAACGAAGAAAGTGAGGATACAAGCTTCGACTTTTCACAGAGCAATGGTTATCCGATACCTGTTGTCAACACAGCCATTACTGCCCGGTCGAATCCTGCCATCCCTGTTGTTAAGCAGAGCGTTGCCTCGAGTCGTGCCCTTTCTGCATCCAGCAGCAACGATGACGAAGGTGACCCGACGAGTGAAAAAAATTATGAAATCGTTGAGCTCAATGGCTACATTGATGAGGAAGCAGTTGCTAATTCTGGTAAGACCATAGAGGAAGTCATGCGTGAAGACGCCGTTGTGTATGCCAATCTCAACCGTGTGTATCTTGCCACACGCAGTGCTCCGGACAATGCTCAGCTCTATGAGCCGGTAAGCGGCGGCGATCTGCTGGCTTTTGAGTCTTTTTTAATTCCATCTGATTCGTCCTGCATCAGGCTGATAGAATACGATATGGTATCAGATAATCTGGTGAAGCCTGTGGCGGAGTCAGTCTCTGATCTTTACGGGGAGCATGATTACATCGACAAATACAATATTAAGGACGGTGAACGTCAGTTCCTTGCGCGCATCAACTTTTATGAAGATAATCATATCGTGTATAGCGAGAATGTCGATGGTATCTTGAAGAAAGTCTGGAGCATTGAAACGCAGTATGATGAAGAAGGCAATGCCACCGTGACCAGTGGATACTCCCATAATTCCGCCACGGGTGAGACTCGTTTGGAATACAGCTACAAGTACGGCGACGAGGACGGTGATGAGGACCCGGACTATGTCACGGATTACGAAGAGTATGTGGATAGTGTGACCAATACTATTCATGTGATATACAAAACGATTGATCCAGTCACAGGTGAGGTCGTTTCTCAAGAACACTATATTCTCCGTTCTTCCGACATGTACCTGTTGGAGAGTCGGACGGAAATAATGAGGAACGGCGAACTATGCTTGCAGGATGGCTCGTACTATCTGTATGACGACGAAGGTAACCTTGTGCAGGTAGTGGCTTTCGGACCGGTTGATGCCGACGCTCCTGACAGCGAGATACGCCCATATATGTATTTTGACTACACAGGCAAATGGCAGGGGCATTCGTTCCCCACCGCTATCAAAGTGCCGACGGTAGAGCATCAACCTTCCTTGCAGAAGCGCTTAGACTTTAATGTATATGACTTACGAGGTCGTATGGTGCGCAGGATGGCTGATGTGAAAGATCCGTTCAACGGTCTTCCACGCGGTGTTTACATCTATCAGGGTTCCAAGTATCTGAAGAAGAATTGAAGAATGAAGAAGTGATAATGGAGTTCAATATGAAGAAGACGAACATACTCATGACACTGGTGTTGCTTTTTGCAGCCAGCGTGTCGTTACAGGCTCAAAAATATACCGTCAAGCAACGCGTTGGTCTGCAAGATGCCAATGTCAACGGTTCTGTTTCAGCCACGCCACAGAATCCCGAGGCAGGTACAACAGTGCAAGTTACTTGCACTCCGAATGGGGGCTTTGGCCTTGTCAGGGGTGTTTTCTATGCTGTCAAGGACGCCAATGGTGAATATGGCGAGACTAAAATGGCAAAAAACACCAGCGAATATAAAGAAGACCTTGCCAACCCTCAGAACTTTACATTCACCATGCCTCATGGAAATGTGGAGATATGGGCATACTTCGATTCCACGCGTGTGATGGTCATCCATGATGCGCCTGAAGGTAAGTTAGAGCCTGTATATGGTCGTAGGGAGCATAAACCTAAAAACGAGGTATATAACGTGCCGCGGCACCCTGTAAAGTTAAAGGTAGTTCCCAACGATAATCTTTACGAACTCGTGGATGTGAAATTTAATATTAATATGGCTGGACACCATAAGAAAACCACAGATACGGTGACAGTATTGATGCCCAGCAGAATGGATACGCTACATATCACCCCCGTTTTTGGCAAGAAGAATTATCAGGTCACAGTTGATGCCAAAAATGTCCCTCATATAAAAGTAAAACTGTCATCGGAGGCTCCGAAAGCGTATGAAGAGGTTGAAGCCGTTTTGGAGTCGGAAAAGAACTATATCCCCATTGATGTTTCCATCACAGGCTGCCTGTCATCGTGGCGTGTGGGAAAGCCACAGCGGAAAGATGATGGCGGATGGAAAACGGTCTATCGCTTTAAGGTGGGATTACAGGATGTCGCTATTGATTTCAAGCAACAGCAGGTATATGCTTTCACCGTCAGCGAAACAGGAAAATCCGGTCGTGTCGAGACCTTAATTCCCGAAATGTATCCTGGCTATCCTGGTGTGGCAAGCAACGGTCAGGAAGTCCCCGTGCTGTTTATGATGCCTGAAAACTTCAGTGTCAATTATACTGCGATGGGAGTTTCGTCGCCTTTGGTTTACCATAATGAACTGCAGAACAGTTTTGCCGATAATGGTATGTCATATTGGAAGGAGTCTGACAGTTTCCAGGGTTTGGGACAGCGCATGCAGGTTGATGTTGATACCGACGGCAATAAGTATTGGAGTACCAGTGTACACAATCTCATGTCGCAGAGCGTGTCGATTTCTGGTCGTCAATTTCCTGCGAATGCTTTCAGGGATGTTAAAATAGATGCTACGCATACTGACAAAAGACTGAGTGTTGCCACCATTGCCAGCATTAATCCGCGCAATGCGCGTAGTGTGCAGATTGGTGTAGTGACAGGGCGTGACAATGTGTCCGATACGATTATTGTTCACGAACTAAAAAATAAAGATGATGGCTGGCAGACCTATTTCAAAACGGTTGGAGTCAAACCTGATGCGGAAACACTGTCGTTCGTTGTTTCTTCTATAGCCGATGATTTGACTAAGACGCGTAGCTACGCCGGTCCGCAGTTCGACGATCTTTGTCTGTTGCTTCCTGTGGATAGAACGTCCGTTCAGAACGAAGACGTGTTGGTCTTTAACATGGGCGAACAGGACGTGACCATCAACTATACTCCGACTGGTGAGCAGAACAAGGCGAGTGTCGCTCAGAAAGACCATGCTTCCCTGACACTGCGCAACAAGACTACTGGTGAGGAGGGCGAAAGCGTCAAAATGATGGAAAATGATGTCATCGTCATCACAGGCAAGTATGACGAGGGATATGCCATCTACGATATTGATAGACAACCGCTTAAACCTACGGGAGAAGCGGATGGCGAACGTGAGTTCATGGATCCTGACAGTGTCAATCTTGCCAGCAACACGATTTATTATCACTATCTCGTCGATAAAGCCCAAGATGTCTCCTTCATCCCAACAGTGGACAAGTTGATGGTGAAGGTTGAGAATAATTACGGAGGGGAAATCAAAGTTGATAATGAAAATGCCAAGAAAGGCGAAAAAGTCATTGTCACTGTAACCCCCAACGCAAGGTGCAAATTTAAGCAAATCAATACCATCCCTGAAGGTATAGCTACATTCAAGGCGGAAAACGTGGATGCCCTGACGGGTGCTGGTACCTATTCTTTTGAAATGACCAGTTCTTATATCACTTTGCAGCCCGAGTTTATCATTCCTATTGCTACAGCGGAAGATTTAGCTCAAATAAATCAGAAGCGTGGTGAGTTTGTGCTCACTGCCGACCTTGATTTAGGCGACAATTGGGATGAAGCGATATGGGTTAACGGCTATTTGAATGGTAACGGTCACCGTATCACATACGGAGGTGAACGTAGTCTTTTCCCTTACGTTACCTCCAGTGGTGTCGTGCGTCATTTATATGTCAAGGCCAATGTGCATGGAGAACTCACAGAAGTTGGTGGCATAACCAGCAATAACAACGGTATTATTGAGGATTGTGAAGTGCGAGGTACGTTGAAGAGCAGTTATTCTTCTTCTGTAGTGGGCGGTGTTGCCGGACAGAATATTCCCGATGGCAAAGGTGGTGTCATCTCACGCTGCCACGTCATTTGCGACACCATTGATGGTCTTGATGTCTATGGTATAGCCAAGCTGTCAGCAGGCTCGGTCATCAAGAACAACGTCTTCAACGGTAAGTTTGCCGATGGTGACAATCAGGCTTTCATGATTTGCAACGATATGAATAACTGCACCATTGAGGGCAACTACTACGTGACGAATAGCGGCAATACTCGGGCAAAAACCTATAGTGGCATGAGTGCTGCAACGCGTAATGACCTCGTGGATGTCATCAAGAACACCCCTGACGACTGTCCTGTCTTTGCAGCCAGTCTCAGGAGCCTGTACGACGGTGGCTATTGGATCAATCTCGCGTTAGTTCCCGAAGTTGTCGAATTGGTTAATAAATCGTCAGAGCGTGCAGCGGCTGGCACCGAGTTCACAGCCAGCGTGCGTATCATCGGCAACAAGCACTTGGAAAGTATCACCGTTTCGGCAGCTGATGGCAGTAACCCTCAGAACTGTCCGTTCACGGATAATGAAGATAACGTCTATTTCTTCTCGTTCAACATGCCCGATCACGATGTCCTTGTTACCTTTAAAACGGCTGACGGAAGGTTTATTTATACCCCCCAGCAGTTTATCGCGGTTAATGAAGTGCAAGGAACATTCTACCTTGCCAGGGATATTGATTTGAACGATTGGGAAAGAGAAGTGAATCTGGGCATGGGCAGTAAGTTCTATGGCATGGGCCACACCATCAGGTATCACGGTACGACTAAGTGTAAAGGACTGTTCCATAAAATCAAGAGTGGAGCCCTGCTTGAAGGACTGCGTGTCATTGGATACGTAGAAACCAAGAATAGTTGTGGTGGAATAGCCTATAGTAACGCTGGAACTATCCGCAACTGTCATTTCAGTGGATCTATCAAGAAACAACTTGTAATGCCGCAAAGAAAGAAAGTCCTTGACTGCGTTTCTGCCATTGCCTGCGAAGTTGATCTGGATGGAGGCAAGCTTGATCATTGTTCTGCTACGGCTGAACTGATTTGCTCCGGTAATAAGGATAATCAGAAAGCCGTCAACGCGCACCCGCTCTGTTTCCAGAGTGATGTGAATGTCGATGCCTGCAAATGGGTGCACCCCACGGAGACCGACAAGTATAACGACCTGCTGGCGGAAGCCGAAAAACAGAGAGAAGCATACCCCGTCTATGCTCAGGGCATCCTTGATAAGATTAATCCCCGCGTCATCACAGGCAGCAAAACCATCCGTGTGGAAAACGGCAAGACACTCGACGAACTCACCATTGTTGACGGTGAGCCGTTCCAGGTTACAGCTGATGTCAAAGTCAAGCGCATCGTCTATAAGCGCCAGGCCACTAATGGCTTGGAGCAGTGGATACTCCCGTTTGATTTTGACCGCATTGCCGGCAGTGGCTCATTCGAATGTCATGCCATGGAAGTAAAGAAAATGATGCCTGCAGTGGGTGCTACTGTTGCTGACTTGAAGCTCTCTAACACGCCGGAGGTTATTGCTTATAAGACCAAAACCCCTTGGTTGGTAAAGTGTGAGGGCGGCGATTATGTGTTGACAAATGCCAACGGCCCCATCACCATCAAAGCCACCGGCTATAATCGCATCGACCAGCATGTGTCACTCCAGAGCAGAAGTAATCTGTATGCTACCGGCGACAGCATATCTGCCAAGATTGCCAAGGAGGGATTGATGTACGTATGGGATGTCAAGAAACAAGGCTTTTTCTGTTCTGACTCTGTTGGTATTCTGCCCAACCGTTTTTATGCGCAGTACTACAATAACAAGAACAAGCAATTTGTGAAATATGCTCAAACAGAATTTCCCAACCAGCGGCAAATGGCTTCCAACAGAAGCAATCCTGTTGCTTCGCAGCGTCTTGGTGCAGCCGTGGCAGATGGTTGGCAGCCCGTATTCCTTGATCCACGCGAACCGCAGAGCGTCACAGCTCGTATGTTAGACTATTACGAAGTGGCTTATCTCTCAGACGTTCATATTGAGGCTGTTGACGAGCAGGCCGAATCGCCGGTATCCATCGTATCGATGGTCTATCAGATGGTTAACGACCGCATGGAACTCCCGACCGCCATTCCATTGTTAGTGCGTGCTAAGCGTGGCGATGCCGAGCCGTTGGTCAACGAGCAGATGGGGGCTGAGGTCGATGCCTTGATTCTGGAATCGCTGTTGGATGAAGATGATGAAGAGACGGAAGACGATTTCGAGATGCCCGATTATTGGTGTGGCACGCTCCACAATCGTCTCGATATATGGCATTTGCCTTCGTCGGAGAGCTATGCCGACTTGGCTGAATTCGGTTGTTTGCTGTTCAATGATAATCGTCTCGAACAGACCTTTAACTATGCTACAGCTACCGATAGCCGCACCACGGCTCCTATGAGCTATTGCCTCACGGTGCTCAATACCGACACCTACGAACTCCTGCCGCTGATGAGCGACCGTGTCTATGTGGAGTTTGTCGGAACCAGCGAAGCGACGGGAATCAGCCTCACCCCTAACCCCTCTCCTATAGGCGAGGGGAACACGCCGATGTATAATCTCAGCGGTCAGCGCGTCGGTGCGTCGTATAAGGGTATTATTCTACAAAACGGACGAAAATATATAAAGCGATGAAAAAGATATTATGTGCATTCATGCTGCTCCTCTGCTTTGGCAGCACGTTATGGATAGAGCAAGCTACGGCTAAAACAGTCTCTTTTACCATCCGTAATAACAACGACTGGGACGCATTCCACGCCGAAGTCGCAAAGGCAAGGGGGCAGTATTATGTGGATGCTCGCTTGGAGGCCGATATCACCACCACCTGGGGTATAGGATTAGACGCAGACACTCCCTATCGTGGTACTTTCGACGGTAATGGTCACACGGTGAATGTTAACATTAACCGCGATGACGGTAAACCTTGTGCGCTTTTCTGCTATGCAGGTGACGTGACCATCAAGGATTTGCACTTGACGGGTAAAATCAGTGGTGGTATGCATTCTGCCGGTCTTATCGGCTATACCGTTAATGGTACCCCCACTATCACTATCAACCGTGTATGGGTATCGACAGAAGTGAACACCACGGCTAGTCATGCAGGCGGTATCATCGGACATGCAAACAATGGAAATGTGTATATGAACGACTGTCTCTTCGACGGAACAGTAAAGACTAACAATGCAGACGGTTCTTTTATAGGTTGTATCATCGGATGGGCTAATACTCCCGGCAGCTGGTGCTTGGACCGTGTTTACAATAATCCGTCCACAATACCCTTGGCCCAAAGGATATACCTCTGTTTATATCATCATGGTACATGGAAACGTTGGGGAAGCAGTGAAAGGAGTTTTACCATATCCAGTATCAATTGGAGTGACTGGGAGGTGAATCATTATAATAAGAAGGACCAGAACGAAGTGCTCAGATTGATGAACAACAGGAAATCCAATTCATGGACACTTTATGATGGTAAGGCCGTGCCCATCATGAATGGAACCGTGATTCTGAGTGGCTATACAGAAATTTTAGAAGGATCTTCCAACGGCTATGCCCTGAGTACAGGTCGCTATTATATCACAAAGGATCTGACTTTCTCGAACAATAAAATCGGTGGTAGCGGAATTTCTATCAACTCAGATGCCACAGTACATATCTATGTTCCCCAAGGAGTCACACTTACAGCCATTGGTCATGACGCATCCGGACAGGATGGTGCAGGTGCAGGCATTCTGCTTCCCCAAGGCAGTACCCTTTTCCTGGAGGGCGGGGGCACGGTGAGAGCCATAGGTGGTAACGCAGCCAATGGCGAAAATGGCGGCAAAGGCGACGACGCGTCCCATAATGACGATAGCATGTTGCCAGGAGGTGGCGGTAATGGCGGTGCCGGAGGTGGCGGTGCCGGTGCCGGCATCGGTACCCGAGGCGGTGATGGCGGCAAGGGCGGAAGCGGTGCTGCTCCGCTGAGAGGCTTTACTGGGGCACAGTCTAAAGATGGCAACTCTGGAAAATCTGGCGAAAATGGTACTTCAGCACTTGGCATGGGTGCACTCTTTGTTGAATACTTCAACGGTGATACAGTTACCGTTGACGCCATGGGTGGCCGTGCCGGATCATTTGGCAATGGCGGTGCTAAGGGCGAGGGCGATTATCATAGAAAGGGTCCATTTGCTTGGGGAGAAATTGCAATTTCCCAAAATACTGCCGGCGGTGGCGGTGGCGGCGGCGGCGGTGCCGGTGGTTGCTCTGCCTCTGCTATCGGTCTTGGCGGCGGCGGCGGCGGCGGCGGCGGTGGTGGCGGCGGCGGCAATGTCACTTGGAAAGGATCTTCTGGAACTCACATAGTTGGTGCTAAGGGCGGAAATGGTGGAAGAAACGCTGAAACTGATTATCAAGCCAATGGTGCTGAAGCGTACTATAAAAGAGATCATGATTCTACATGGGATAGTCAGCAAGGACAAGGTGGCTCTGGCGGCAGTGGTGGCAACAAGAGCCAATCCTACCCTGCCACTCATGAATATTTCGCCACGTTTAATGCGGTGAGCAATTTTGGTGGTAAAATCGATAAATCGTATACCATTGGTTATAAGTCAAATGACCCAAATCATAGTAAAATTACTATTTTTGTTCCGCCATTTAATGTTCTGGGAATCACAGACCGAGAACGTTATGTCATTCAATGGAATGACAAAAATGATGGCACAGGCAAAAATTATAAAGTCTATGATGAAATCCAAATAGGTGAAGGAAATCATAACTTCTACGGGTTGTGGCAATCCTATCATACTATCTTCCCCAAAGGTTATGGAACAAGACTCCAGCCGTTCGAGATTGAAAGTGGTGAACTGTTGGAACTTGCTGACTATGTGAACAATGGCGGTAACACGCGCGGTCTCTATTTCAGACAGAAGGACGACATCGTCCTTCAGGACATTCTGTCTCGCTATAACAGGGGTGCTAAGTGGACCCCCATCGGTCATACCTATATGTTTGAAGGTGACTACGACGGTGGTGGCAATATAATCCGTAGTGGACAGATTAATAATGTCGGCTCTTACATAGGTATCTTTGGTCAGGTGTCGGGTTCTATCCACAACTTGGGCGTTGAGAAGATTACCATCGACACCAACGACGATAAATTGCGCTGTGGCGCCATAGCCGGTCTGCTCTTAGGAGCCAGAACTGAAAAGCCTTGGCAGCCAGCAATTCCGACGGCGGGCACGATGACACACTGCTATGCTGCCAACAATACCGTGAAAGCCCCCTATGCGGGTGGCTTGGTAGGTGAGATGATTGATATTGCCCGCATGAGCCATTGTCATGGGGCTGATAATACGCTCACAGGTTCTTATTCCGGAGGCATTGCCAGCCTGATTAGGAGTCAGGCTAAGGTTGACAACTGCTTCACCACAGAAAGCAATGTGGCCAGCAAGAGTGGCATTAATAATACGTCTGACTGCCATCATAGTGTGGGTTACAAAATGGCAAGCGGTGAAGTGGCATGGTTGTTGAACGACAAAACGGCATTTGGCGTTACTTGGTATCAGAATATCGACAAGGGAACTAAAAATCTCTATCCTGTGCTTGACAGCATCAGGGGGCGTGTGTATTATGATGATACGAAATATTCTAATGATCCCATTGGTACACCCTTCGCACTTTCTGGAAAGGGACTGCCCAATGCTCCCTTCCTCATCACGAGTCTTTCTGATTTAGAGAAGGTGCGGAATTTCTGTAACGATGGCAAGAAGATTACCGGTATCCACTTCCTCCAGACCGTCGATATTGACCTGAATGGTAGTACTTGGACACCTATAGGCAATAGCGGAAACAAAGTATTTGACGGTCATTATGATGGTGGTGGACATATCATCCGCAATGGTAAAATAGGAACTGGTGACTATGCGGGTATCTTTGGCGTGGTTGCCGGTACAGTGACTCGCCTCGGTGTGGAGAAAATGACCATCACGAGCACGCAAAGAAGCACTCGTGTGGGCGGTATTGCCGGACGTCTGCGTGGTGACGGCATCATCTCCAACTGCTATGTCAAGAATAGCACAGTGACTTCCGACAAAAACAACAAAGGCGTTGCGGGAGCTATTGTAGGCGACATGCAAGATTATGCAGCTGTTCGTAACAGCTATGGTTACCAGAATACCGTCATCGGTGCTTCCGCTGGATATATCGTTGGCGAAATGCCAAGTCAAAATACGCAACTCTATCGTTGCTACACGGATGGAAGCTCGTTGATAGGTAGTTATGCCTATGGCACAACTCCAAAAAGTGAGCCTGGCGTGAGTAAGAATAGTTTCCGCAGTGGTATGTATGCCTATCTGTTGAATGATGAAAACGATGCGAACCCGGAGCCCGTATGGTATCAGAACCTCACAGAAGATACCGACCATGATGAAACACCCGTTTTGTCCAGCAGTCATGCCATGGTGAGCAAGCGGAATGGCGGTTACACCAACGACAGCTTTAACCTTGCCAAGTTAGGTGACGGTACCAAGGAAAATCCATTTAAGATTGCAACTGCCGAAGACCTGCAGAATCTTATTAAGACCATTGGACGGGTGAAGCGCACAGATGGCTATGTGCTGCAGACTGCCGACATTGATATGAAGGACTTGCAGATAGTTCCTATCGGAACCGGTACCGACGGTTTTGAAGGTTACTACGACGGTGGCGGTCACGTGATTAAGAACGTAAATATGCTCACCTACAAAAATAAGTCCATGGGTCTCTTCAACAATATTAAAGGTGTGGTAGAGAATCTCGGCATTGAGAACAGTACGTTCCAGGCTACAGGTACAGTTGACCGTGTAGGTGCTTTTGCAGGTAGGATGAGTGGCAATGGCATGCTGCGCAACTGTTATGTAAAGGAGAGCACCATAGACTTTAATCTGACTTCAGGTGTGGTCGTGGGAGCTTTAGTGGGCGAACAGACAGATGCGTCGCGCATTGAATCCTGTTACGGCTACAAGAACACTGTTACGGGACAGAATGACGGACTGGATTACTATGGTCATATCGTGGGCTATATAGGAAGTGCAGCTAAGGACAGCCTCGTCTTCACTGACGGTGCCAAACTGTGTGCCGACAAACAGCCAGGTGCCGATAATATGCTACGGTCTGAAAAAGGTGTGACAGACCTCCGTTTCAATTCCGGTGAGGTATGTTATCTGCTTAACGGAGCGAAGAAGGACAAACCCGTATGGGGGCAGACGATACGTAAGGACGCGACACCGGCATTCACTGCCAGTCAGGATACCCACAAGCAGGTATATCGTTATACCAACGACTATCAGGCCCTTTATACCAATACCGACGAGGTGCCTTACAGCGTTTTGGTGTCACTGAATCCTAATCATGAAAAAAAAGGTGCAAAGACCTTTGAGATATTCAAGGCAGACGAAAACTACTACATACCCGACTTACTGCTTGAAAAGCATGCACCGGAGTGGCCGAATTATTATTTCGCAGGTTGGACCACACAGGCAAACGGTAAGGGCACTTTCTATCCCCGCGACGGAAAGGTGGCAGCCCCCAAAGAAAATATACAACTCTATGCATTATGGGACATCAAGGTTCCGCTTCGTAACGAATCCGACAAATGGCCGACAGTGGTGTTAGAGAATTTACGCCCGGACACCATACGCTATAAGGTGTATGACTATGGTGGCTATAAGACCCCTTACGGAAATAACTACAAAGGAAAAGTGACCCTGCAGGCTCCCGAGGAACATGTCATCCGTCTTAGCGGAACCATCACGACAGAGGGTTTACGCGACAATAATCCATGCGACACTTTGGTAGTGTATGACGGTGATGGTAAGAAAAAAATTAAACTGACCAACGAGTTTGCAAAGAACGGTGATACGTATAAAGACGTATTCTTCAGCACTACTGACGGGGCGAAGGAGGACATCGGCCATCTCCTGAGTTCGGGACGGGAGATGACGATTGAATTTGTGACCAACAATGAAAACAACTTCGAGGGATTAGACCTCTTGGTGACTGTCCTGCCCGAGTCGATAGGTCAGTTGGGACAGGGTACCAAAGACGAGCCGTTCCTGGTCGGGAGTGTTCAAGACCTGAAGACGGTTGAAACTTATTTCCAGCTGACTGGTGACAGTAAGGTCTATATCAAGCAGTTTGCCGACATTGACATGGCGGGCGAGACCTTCACTCCACTGGCTTCCAGCGTGGAGAGTTTCGAAGGCCACTATGACGGTGGCGGCTATGTCATCCGCAATGGTAAGATCAAAGCCCCGACCTTTGCCGGTCTCTTCTCCGTTGTCTCGGGTACGGTGACCCGTCTCGGCATGGAGAATATGACCGTCAACTACGAAAAGATTGACGGCCGTTCGGGTGCTATCGCTGCCCGTCTCAGAGCCAACGGTGAAATCTCCTACTGCTACGTCAAGGGATGCACGGTGACGAACAATGGTATTGAAGGTTATGAGGGACAAGGTGTTGCCGGCGCTATTGTTTCCGACATGTTCGACCAGTCTGTCATCAAGAATTGCTACAGTTACCAAAACAAAGTCGTTGCAACCCGTGCCGCCCATATCTGTAGCGATACGAAGGAAGGCACTCAAATCAACCGATGCTACACAGACGGCAAAAATCTGTATAGCGAGGCAGGTGTCACCGTCACGGCATCTGAAACAAACGTAAAGGCTGAGCGCTTTGCCACGGGTGAGGTATGCTATCTGCTCAACGGCTACAAGAGCGACAGCATTATCTGGCGACAGACCATCGGCACCGACAGCCTGCCAGTGCTCAACACGGAGTCAAAACGTGTTTATTTCTTCAATGAGCAGGGTGTAAGTGGATATACCAACGACACGACTGCCACGGCACTGGATCTGAAGTTGATGGATATCGTGACCGATGCCAATGTGGGCTACAAAGTCTTGAAGGGTAGTCTGGTCAATGCAGCCGACGTGGTTCCTGAACATCGCCACTTCGTGTTCAAGGGCTGGAATACACAGCCCGACGGCAGTGGCGACTTCTATCCGAAAGACACCATGTTTGTATATAGTAAGGAATTGTCGCTCTATGCACAGTATGATATGGTGGTTGTGATGTCGAAGGATGACACCGAGAAGATATCACAGGAAATGCCAAAGTACATTCCGTTTGCCAAGGTCTATGACGACGGCGATAAGGACGGTCCTTATACTGCCGGTGCTCGCTACGTAACGCTGATTGCACCCGAAGGCCGCGTGCTGCAACTGAAGGGTACCGTGGCTTCGAAGACCACGACAGACGACAGTGCTCCACAGGACTATCTCGCCGTTTATGACGGCAACTATGCGGCAGACCTGAAGAACAGTCAGAAACTGGCTAACGATAGTGCTAAGACGGGCGAGGGATGGAGACATGTCTATTATAGCACAAAAGCAGGCGAACTTTACAACATAGGCACTCTGTCGAGCAGCGGCAGGGAGATGACCATTTTCTTCCAGACTACCGATCAGGGTAAGGATGCCTTTAAGGGCATTGACCTCACCGTGACGCATGTGCCTGTTGATTCGGCTGTGAGCGTGTTAGGTAAGGGTACGGAGGAAGCACCCTATAGGGTGATGACGGCTGCCGACCTGAAGAATCTGGCATCGTACAGCAATCTGAAAAGTAATTCTAAATTCAGTATTCTGCAGACGGACGACATCGACATGGAGGGGCTGACCGTAGCTCCACTCCTGAATGACTCGGCAGGCTTTGCCGGACATTATGACGGTTGCGGCTATGTCATCCGTAATATGAAGATGGATCATTACAAGGGTACTTCTGTAGGACTCTTCGGCAGCGTCAGCGGCATCGTGGAACGTGTCGGCATGGAGAACTGCACCGTCAAGGCGGTAGCCAACGACGCCCGTACGGGTGCCTTGGCAGGCCAACTGATTGATAACGGTTTGTTGCGCAACTGCTATGTCGTGGGAAGCACTATTTCCTATAATGATGTCGTAGGCGTGACAGGTGCCTTGGTGGGCGAACAGAAAGGAGATTCCCGTATTGAGAAAGTGCATGGCTATAAGAACGAGGTAATTGGATTTACAGATAGAGGTGGAAACAAACGCTACGGTTATATCGTCGGCGATATGGCTGCTACTGCCACCCAGAACCTCGTCTTCACTGACGGCACGACCTTCTGTTCCGACAATCAGGGCGGTACTTTCACCAATGCCAATAAGGAAGTCGCAAAAGCCCGCTTTGCTTCGGGTGAGGTGTGCTATCTGCTCAACAAGTCGAGAAGCGACAGCGTCGTTTGGTATCAGGCTTTGGGTACCGACAGTGTGCCAGTGCTCCGAGCCAATCATGGCGTGGTGACTTATAACGATGGAAAATATAGCAACTTCTTCTATGTCTATACGAAGGAAGACTTCATCGCCTATGCTGACCAGGATGCAGACATGTATCTCGCTCAGGACATCGACCTCGGTGAGTGGAACCGCAATATAGAATACTCTGGAAATCTTGACGGAGGCGGACATACCATTAAATACAGTGGAAACTCCAACAGTATCGGACTCTTTGATGTGATTCGTCAAAATGCTTCGGTGAAGCATCTGCGGGTAGAGGCAAATATTCTCACGATGAGAGACTGCGGTGGTATAGCTCGCAGTAACTATGGTACGATAAGTGACTGCCACTTCCGCGGAAATATCTCACGACATAATGTGGTAACTACCCAAGAGGGCTACGTTGGCGGTATTACAACTATTTTAGATGGGGGCACCATCGACCATTGTTCTGCCACAGGTAAACTCACCACAAATTCGCCTACGGCAGCAATCTATCCTATCAGTCCTGTCGGTGAAACTGTTCCTGACCACTGGACTTGGGTCAATCCCACGAATTCAGATCTGTATGCTGCCCAGGCGGACAGCGCTATGAAGGTGCGGGCAGATTATCCGGTCTATGCCAAGGGTATCCTCGATGTAACAGGACCTTACCTCGTTCTGGGTAACGATTCTATAACAGCACGAGGTGGGCATCTTTCTTCGCTGACGCTCACTGACGGTAAGCGTTTCGATTGTCCGGCTGTGGTGACGGTCGATGAGATTACCTACAGGCGTAATGGTACGAACGGTGCCTACGAGCCTTGGGTACTGCCCTTCGACTATACGATTGATGCCAACATGATCAAGAACGGCATGGAGTTCTACCGTTTCGAGAAAGACAGTACGAGCAACAGCAATATTCTGATGAAGCAAATCAGTGCCGATGAGCCGTATCAGGTGGCTGCCAACGAGCCGCTGGCTTTCCGCACCACAGGTAATAGCCAATACAACTTCGGTATGAAGCTCATCAAGGATGGCAAGTCACAGCCGCTGACCATTCGTATGCCGTCGGGCGGTGTGGGTGCCCAGATAGCCAACACCAAGGATATGGCACGCGTGGTGGTGACCTACGACAGCATCGCTCCAGCCAGAATCACCAAGGAACTGATGTATGTCTGGAACAACGACAAGCAGGACTTCGTACTCGGCGACAGCACTACGCGCATACAGCCCTTCCGCTACTATTTGCAATATATCGATAAGCCTACGGGCAACTACGAGCAGTGGGAGCAGACCGACTGGGCACGCCGACAGGCGAAAGCTGCCGCACAGAAGGCTCTCTCCAGAAAACAGACCACGATGCGTGCACCGCTCTCAGCAATGGTAGCTGACGGATGGCAGCCCATTATTCTGGATCCTCGTGGCTCGCAGACCATCACGGCGCAGATGCTGGAGGACTATGAGATTCTGGCTCTCAATGATATTTACGATGCCGAGGATCCTGCCGATCCAGACAGACAGCGTATGACTGTGGCGGTAATCTATGAACAGATGGTAGAAGGTGTGACCCTGCCTACAGCAGTTCCATTGTTAGTCAAGCCGCGTCGTGCTGGTGTTGAGCCGTTGGTAACTGAGCAGATGGGGCAGGAGATAAATGCCCTGTTGACGGCTGCCGAGCAGGAAATGAGCGAAGACGAGGTGGTGGATGCCTTTAACGAAATCC
>JAEEGK010006763.1_pt1 | contig 27500 bp, 13 predicted proteins | sample 8958771 | NCBI WGS metagenome assembly JAEEGK01 (sample SAMN16246547, study PRJNA631951) | gut metagenome | biome: gut microbiome; feature: rumen; material: SC-attached | host: Bos | place: Iran: Karaj | collected 2018-10 | reverse complement strand
GCACGAACATCTACATCGAGTACTTCGGTATAGACCGCCAGGGCAACGTGGCCCGTTTCATGATTGATGAGGATCCCGATTCTGCTGATAGATACCGCGAAGGAATAGAATGGAAGAAGGGGATCCACAAGACAAACGGTACCGTGCTAATCGATCTTTATGCCTACGATCGCTCGGAGGGCAATCTCCTGGAGGAACTCGAAAAGAAACTGAAAGCCAATGACGTACCGTTCGATCCGACCGCTCCGCAGGAGATATTCGAAAAGACTTTCGGAAACGACAGCAGGAGACTCAACTCTCTTGCATCCAGCCTCACAACTGCTATTCTCCTCATCAAAGGCTTCGGAAAGCCCTGGGAGGAGGTCTACCCTCACCCGAGGGACCGTTTGGAGAAGAGCGAACTGAGGAGGATGGAAGCGATCCTGATACCTCTTTACGACGCATATCAGAAGGAGCTGTCCAGTAAGGGCGACATCGATTTCGAGGACATGCTGAACATGGCATCGGATTCTGTGAAGAAAGGCCTGTATACCCACCCGTACAGATACGTCATAGTCGACGAGTATCAGGACCTCTCACGTTCAAGGTACAATCTTCTGAGATCCCTGCGCACATCCAAGGACTATAGGTTGTTCTGCGTAGGGGACGACTGGCAGAGCATCTACCGTTTCAACGGCTGCGACATATCGTACATCCTGAATTTCGAGGAATACTGGGGTCCTTCGGCCATATGCAGGATCGAGAGGACCTACCGCTTCTCGGGAGAACTGTTGAAGAAGAGCTCTGAATTCATAAGCAGGAACGGGAAGCAGTATCGCAAGAATCTCGTTGGATCGTCATCGAAGGACAGTAGAGTGTTTCCTCTTTTCAGACCGAATGAGATAGAGGTGCGTCGGAGGATAGCTGATGTCCTGATGGAGATACCGAAAGGGAAGAAGGTACTGTTCCTGGGAAGGTACAACCATGATGTGAGATTGCTCAGAGAGGACGGATTCAGCTGGACCCCCAGCATAGGCGACAATTCTTCCATTGTGAGATTCTCGGGCCGTCTTGACTTGGACCTGAGGTTCATGACGATACATTCCTCCAAAGGGCTCCAGGCGGATATCGTGTTCTCTCTGAACAACAGGACCGGAAGATACGGCTTCCCCAGCAGAAGGGACGAACCTCTGCTGATATCGATGCTCCTGGGAAGCGATAGCGGCCAGTATGATGAAGAACGCAGATTGTTCTATGTCGCAATGACACGTGCCAAAGATGCTGCGTATATTGTATCGTTCACAAATCATCAGTCAGAATTCTTCAAAGAGCTGTTCCCATGGAAACACGGTAGCAACAATGAACTGATGATCTGCCCGCTATGCGGAGGCAGATTGGTTCTCAGAAAAGGGGATCATGGCATGTTCTACGGCTGTTCCAATTTCGGAAAGAGAGGCTGCAGGTACACTCGCAGATTCGAGATTCAGCCCAAACCTGAAGATGATGCGTAAACGTAAATTACAAGCCATGATGTTGAGTTCTGAATGTCCATAACCTTAGCTAACAGCACTGTATGGAGACTTCAGTGTGTAAGCAGGAATTCAGGCGGGATCTTCAGTCTGTCAGCGAGATCTAATATGGCGGCAGTATCGCCGGGGCTAACGGTGATGTACATCCTGTCCTTACGGCGGTCGTACCAAACAAGGGTGTTCTGATGTATGTCGGCCAGCGTCTTGATAGTCTTGCTGCGTTCGCCTTTGCTCTGCGTATCCTTGAGCACCATGTTGGCAACGGTGCACAGCATCGTTGCCAGCGACGCGTTGAAGGCTACGGCGGTTATCCTCGAAGGCGAACGGATGTACACGTCGCCTATGTTCATCCCGGACTTCATCATCTTGAAACCGGCTTCCACCTTATACTGCTCCAGGTAGAGGTCGATGACATCGTCCGCACTAGCTTTGGAGAGCGGTTCCTCCGAATGCTCTGCGGAGAACGGGAGGTTGGTAATGTGGACCTGCGTCGCATGCTCAGCGATGGCAGATTCCAATCTGCCATCGTCTATACCTATATCCGTGATGCTAAGACGGAATCTCTTCCCGTCACCTTTCCTCTTGGCGGTTGCCTCATCGATGTACGGTTCCGCCTTTGCCTTGAAACAGCGAATCTCATGGGAGTCCATAATCTGTCTGAATGCATCCATTGCGTCCGATTCGCAGAAGAACGTGCGGAAACCCAATGTCTTCATCGCCCTATTGAATCTGTTCAGACCATTCGTCCTGATGTAATCGAGAGAATCCCTCTTCGCTTTCGGCAGCATATATGCGATGAGCCTCACCCTTTGTCCATCCACCGTGTGATCGGTCTCGTAGACCGATCCGCCTGGACGTGTCTTGCTGGGATCCATGGTGCTTTGCAACACGGAATGTATAACGCTGTCACGCATCTTGCTGTCGAAGTTGACCGGGACCTTGGTCACGAAGGTCGTTCCTGATTACATCCGGCCGCCCAGTATGTCTTTGACGCACACCTTCGAATCAGCCATGGGGATACACTATCTCATGTCCAATTCCTTAGCCATGAATTCGATCATATCCTTGTTCATCGTTATGTCCGACGTATTCCCACCATAGGATTTGCTCACAATAGGTATCCCGTTCCCATCGACTACATGGCTGAGGTTCAACTGCAACCTGTCGTTATGGCCGTCCTTGGCATTCCCGCCAAAGGCGGGAATCGGACTTTCCTTGGGGATTATGCCATGTTCCTACAAGTTCATATCGAATTCAGCCTGTCTGGACAGATACTTGATACCGGACATGGTGTAGTTGGTGGCATCCGTGAAAGGACGGTCCGATTCGGAATCATACAGGTCCTGCTGAAAGCCGTAGGCTCAGCTACACCTCCCTCAGATCCAAACGGAATATCGTGTCAAGCGTGGATTCGGCACATCTCAAATGAATTATTTTCTCGTGCAAAAACATCGATTTGGTCCAGATCCTGTGCAAAAATATGGTGCTGGACCCATCATTTTCTCCGATTTCCTTAGAGCCGGCGCATAGCTGCCGCTATCGCAATCGAGCGTACCAGACGATGGATGATCCGCCGTCTATAGATATTTTTAGCGATATATATCGGGCAAAGCCCGATTATAATCGCTAATTTTTCAAGAGCAGAGCGTACTGCGGCGAAGGATCGGGTCAATAGGAAGAGAAAGGACCGCGGAACATGGATCTGAGAAGGCAAAGGAACACACAGACGACGAGGCTTCAGGCAGCCTCGGCTCTGGCCATGGCCGTGTTCGAGCAGAAAGGATTGACGGGACTGATCGATTCGAAGTTCCCGAAGGACCCAAGGATAAAGCTGACCCCGGGCAACGCAGTCAAGGCGATGGTCGGAACGATGCTCAGTGCCGAAGACAGGAGACCGCTTTTCGGCATCTCCGACTTCTATATGAGCAGCCCGAACGGCAGGCTGTTCGGCGACGGAGTGGATGTCAATGCATTGAATGCAAGGGCGTTCTCCAGGGACCTGGACAGGCTGTTCAGGAAAGATCTGGGGGAGCTGACTTTCGAGTGCTATTCGATGCTGTGCAAGGAATACGGGCTCAGCTCCAACATGTTCAACATCGACGAGACCAACTTCGGAGTGACATCTCTCGTGAAGGAGCCGGACCTCATCGGCGCGGCCGTACCGGAACGGTGCGGCCATGCCAAGGACGGGCACAACGAGAGGCTTGTGTATTCGTTATTGTCGATAACAGACGGCAACGGGGCGATATGCTACGAAAGGCCGTACGACGGTGCAACCACGGACGGTGAGATGGACAGGGACGCGATAGAGTTCCTGTCCGCCAAGGTGGATCCAGGGATCACGACCCTGGCCGCCGACTGCAAGATCGTCACAGGACCGTTGGTAAAGCTGATGCTGGAGAAGGGATTCGGATTCGTGGCGAAATGTCCGGACAACTTCGGGAAAAAGGTCAGGTCGAGGATAGTTGAATCCGTGCGCACAGGCACCATGGACCCGTCCCTGGTCAGGGACGGGTGGGAGATGTACGACACCGATGCCGAGGTCGACGGCAGGACCCTCAGATTCGTCGCATTCAGGACCACGGACGACATCTCCGCGGGCATCGAGTATCTGAGGGACCAGGGTCTGAAGGAGGCGAAGGCCAGATTCGGGAGGTTCGAATCCAGGATGTTCAACTGCGATGTCGATGCCAGGAGGGCTCTGGACGAGGCTTTGTACTGTCATGTCGACTCCGCATACGATGTCATCTGGAGCATCGACGAGGTAGAGGTATCCATCGGATACGGGCACAGGGGAAGGCCGAGGAAGGATGAGAAGCCCATGACGAAGACCGAATTCAGGGTCAATGTCGAGCTGGCGTTCAACGAGGAGAGGGCCAAGGCCCTCTCCCAGGATCGCGGCGTCAGAGTGCTCATAACCAACCTGCCAAGGTCTGACACGGATGCCGAGAACATACGGTCCGGGGCTACCGCCGACACGGTGCTGATGACCTACCTGGGCCAGTATCGTGTGGAGCACGCGTTCAGGCTGATGAAGGACGGGATGGGAATCGACAGGGTGTACCTTCACAGGCCTTCCAGGGAGAACGCGATGATGTTCGTGATATCATTGGCAACGATGCTGTCCGACATCATAACGCATGTGCTGAAATCGAAAGGCGTAGGCATGACCATGCAGAGCATTTCCGGTACGATGTCCGCATTGGATATCGTGCAGGATGACGATGGCGAGTATCTCGACGGCAGCGAGGAGCACATCGACCTGTTCATGAGGATACTGGAATCCCTGCGGATCGACCCGGATCATCTGCTGGGGTGAGGCGCGGTCGCGCATTCGGGTAGCGGACGCTATGCAGAATCTCAAAAAATTAATCGAGATGTGCCGAATTCACGTTTTACTTTGATTAATCAAAATAAATTGCAAGACAGATTGGATACACCTCGCCATTGTGGTCATTGTTCCTTGATATGAGGTCAGCAATCTTGATCGGGGTCTCCAGATTGTTGGTTTTTATCATCACCTCAGATGATTGCGTATTGTTTGATTCTGTCTGTTCAGTTTTGCTGTACGTCCGGCCAAGGATTGGATCCTGTCAGGCGAGGTCTGTCCTTATGGTCGCGCAGTGATAAGGAGCGCAGCTCCGCATCACAAGCCATATCCGCTTCATCAGGTACGCCATATTTCTATGCCGGATCATTTCTATCACTGTGTCATCTCGATGCAAATGGCTTATACCAAGCGCACAATCGTTCACATATGGGAACCAGACGCTTGGCATTGTTCGCTGTCCTGCTGATGCTGGCATCCTCCGTTGTCATCGTCGTATCGGACACCTCGGATGCCGCCGAAGGCGTGCATCCTGCCTATGATACGCTATCGGATAAGCAGAAGAAGGCATACGACTCGCTGTTAAGCGGAGTCGCATCATACAGGGCCAAGATCGCTGTCTCAGGTCTCACCCTCTCCCAGGCAGAGGAGGTGCGTGACGCATTCTGCTCCGACCACCCCGAGTTCCACTGGTTCAAGTATTCCTATTCAATTTACTATTACAAGGCCACCGGGATGGCATCCGAATTCCGCTCCGATTCCCTTGACAAAGCGAAGATCCAATCCCAGACCAAGGAGCTCGAAGCCATCGTATCCGGATTCACCCCCTCAGGCACCACAAACGCCGACAGGGTCAGGTCCATCCACGACTGGATAATCCTGCGCACATCCTACGATCTGACCACGGAGAACTCCGGCAACGTCTACGGCGCCCTCGTCGAAGGAAAGGCCCGCTGCGAAGGCTACGCCTACGCCCTGAACTACCTGTGCCTGAAGAACGGCATCCCCAGCCTGTACCTTTCAGGCACAGTCAAAGGCTACGACGCGGGCCACGCATGGAACATCCTCAAGATGGATGGTTCTAGATGGTACTACATGGACGTCACATGGGACGACCCCAAGTGCCCCGTGGACATCGAATACGATTACTTCCTCATCGGCTCCTCCACGGACACTCCCTACGGGTCCTTCGCCGATTCCCGTAAGGTCGACAACGACTACGGGATAAAGGCCTCTACATCCGCATACGCATACGACCCGTATCCCGACGGCAGGAAATCCACAAGCATCTCCCTCGATGAGCCCTCAGCCAGGTCCAACGCATGGAAGACCGGCGACTGGTACTACAGGATGCTGGACTGCAGGCTGTTCTACGAATCCCATGCGATGAGGTCGATAGCCGATGCCCTGAAGGCCGGCAACGCCGAGTACTGGAGCATATGGATCAGGGAGTCCCCTTCGGAGGGGTATCAGGATACCGAGGATCCCATGGACATCGAGGTGAGGATGTTCCTGGACGACCAGGAGGTGACGCCCGCATCCCTGGGGATTCAGGGCGGCCTCAGGCTGGAGCTGCCGGGCAGCTTCTCTCCGCTCAAGAGCATCAGGATATACGATGCCGAGGGCAGCGTCGTGTCCGAGAAGAACGAGATCGGGATAAGCGAGAGCGGGGTGTTCACCAGGGTAGTCACAGATTTCGACATCACGGAGCATCCGATCATCATATTGGTTCTCATCCTTCTGATGGCATTGCTGCTAATGCTCATCATCAGGGGCCGCATAAGGGCCCACAGGGCGAGGACAGGATATAGGAATCCCGTGGATGCGAGGGTATGCAGGCAATGCGGCTACCTGATCCCCAAGGACAGCGATTTCTGCCCAAGGTGCGGTAACATGGTCCCCAAGCGTTGAATATGGGGATGTCCTGCTAGGTCACAGTAGGCTGTTGCGGTCTATATCCGTCTCCTAGCGGAGGGAGTTACCGGTGCTCTATCACGCCGATGGACCAGAGTCTGAGGGTTTTGTTGCATTTCGGACCATGGATTATATAGGAAGATAATCAGTATTGTTCGGGAATGCGGATGAACGGATCAATCGTCAAGAAGATACAGTCCAACAGTGCACAGAGAGAGGTAATCGATGAGAGCATACGCCCTCGTCTGCAACGCCTTCGGGACACGCATCAGGCCGTGGCGGCGCAACGAATGGGCGTATGAGATCTATCAGAACATCTGATGTAAATCGGTACGGATATGGTATCCGAGGAAAAGATGGATATAGAGAATCTCGACATGGAATGGAAGGAGTCCTGGTCCGACAAATGCCTCAAGACAATCGCCGCATTCTACAACACCAAAGGTGGCCGTATGATCATAGGCCGTCGTGACAACGGCGAGTATATCGGTATCCAGGATGTCAAAGCGACCACTAAATCGATCTCGGATTCCATCCGCAACAAGCTGCATCTCATCTCCGAGACACATGCCGTGTCCATCGAAGGCAAGGATTGCATCATCGTCGATGTGCCCAAGGGCGATGAGATCGTTGATTACGACGGCAGGTTCTATTTCCGCGTCGGGAATACCACGCAGCAGCTCGAGGGCAATCCGTTGAAGAAGATACTTCTGGATGAGCTCAGGATGCAATGGCTAGACCAACCGCGCAAGATCGATCCGAGATCCCTGTCGGAAGATGCGTTCAGGTTCTTCCTGAAGAGAGGCAAGGAAGCGGGCCGTATCCCGGAAACCATCCCTGAGGATGACATGATGACTGCCCTTGAATCCATGGGCCTTCTCAATGACGGCGATCTGTCGCTCACGGCGGTGCTGCTGTTCGCCGACGATCCGAAGAGGTATCAGTACGGCGCCTACCTCAAGATAGGCCTCTTCGACGACAGAGGCATCCTTCTCAGGGACGATATCCTCGACCGCATACCCCTGGTCAGGCTTCCGGAGAGTGCATGCGCGTGCTCAGCGACAAGTACATCCAGCCGACGTACAGGTACGACACCGGCACGGCATCAAGGGCATTGAACTACCAGTATCCGATGGATGCGATAAGGGAGCTAGTCGTCAACGCCATAATACACAAGGACTACAGCACCGAACAGGAGATAGCCATCTATGTCTACAAGGATATGCTGAAGATCTATTCCGGAGGGCTTCTGCCGGAAGGCATCACCTTCGAGAACCTCAAAGGCAACCATCCGTCGATAAAGCGCAACAAGAAGCTAGCCGAGGCCTTCTATTCGATGAAGTACATCGAAGGGTGGGGTCAGGGAATTAGCAAGGTGCTGTCCGCATGCAGGGAGAACGGCAATCCGGAACCGGGGTTCTCATACATGTCCTCGGGATTCATGGTCATTCTCAGGCCTAAAGGATACTCAAGTAAGGTCGATGTTCAGGATTTGGGGCTGGATGACGTCGACAGTAGGATCATCCAGGAAATAATTGACGATCCGTCGATACGCATGAAGGATATCTCAGTCCATCTCGAGTTACCTGTCAGGGCTGTCAGATATCGTATCGATAAGCTTAGAGACAAAGGGTTGGTTGTCAGGGATGGAAGTAAGAAAGCAGGTGTCTGGAAGATTCAATTGCCATAATGATTGTCAATTACTGGCTATGCAGATTTGTCAATTAATTTGTCGATTAAAATACCGAATTCGCGATATGTCTTCTGTCCCATTACACACAATTATGACTCTGATCGCTTCTATAACCGAGATGAGGGACACCTCGAAGATGTTCCAACTCTCGGGGAACCAGCCGGTCTTCATCACAAAGAACGGCTACGGATCCAGGGTATTGATCAACATCGACCATTACAACAGGATCAAGGATGTCCTTCGGACATCGAATTGGAGGAGAGATACTGAAGATCAGAATACCAAGGCGGGAATGTCGAGGCGCATGATTTCATCAAGAGGCTCCTTGATGAGTGACTATCATGTCGAATTATCCGTGGACGCCCAGAACGACATCGTATCCATTTGCGATTACATCAGAGATAAGCTCCTGAATATCTCGGCCGCCGAGAGATTCCTTAGGGATACTGATGATGCCATAACCTCTTTGGAAAGATTTCCTTAAAACCATATGGTCCGCAGCGATCCGTATCATGTAGGAACTTATAGAGAAACGTCAGTTCAACTACCGCAGGAACTATTGCATATTCTACATCATAAAGGAAGAGCTGAAGGTCGTAAGGGTGATCCAAGTAGCTTATACCGGGCAGGATCTCAACGATCGGCCGGATCGTATCTAATCTACTCTTGTGGAAAGAGGATAGAATCAACCTTTGACTGAGCGTAGTGCTTTTCCTTAAGAGTCTGAATTTGCATGTGCCGATTTGTCGGATCGTCATCTGCGGGCACCATCGGCCGGGTCGGGGATATAGGCGCCCTGAAACGGCCGGTATCGATGAAAGGGCAGCGGTCCGGATCCCGCCGCCCTTTCTTCTTCGCCCTGTTCCTCACACGCCGCCTTTCACGCTGAACTTCGTGTAGTTGGTCAGACGTTCGGTGCCGTTGTCCAGATGGACCTCCGCCATGACGCCGTACGTTCCGGGGCCGGATGCTATTCCGTAGGTCTTCTCCGAGATGTCGGATAAGAGGTACGACATAGAGCAGTCGAACGATTGCTCGAACGACCCGATGAAGACGTACGCATCCATGCCGTGGATGGTCATCAGCTGGTAGACCGACACAAGGATGGTACCTTTGCCGATGACCTTTCCGTCATATGCGGTAACCACCGCGGTCAGGTCCGGGGACATGACGGAGGAGATCTTGGTGCTCTGCTCGGTCGACGGCGCCTTCGGTCCGTAGTGGGCGTAGAGGGCAATGTCCTCGGTTATCGGTGTGGTGAAATCGAAACTGACGTTCGAATCCTCGAGGAACCATCCCTTGAACTCCACGCCTATCAGCTTCGGTCCGGGGATGGGCGAGACGGTATTGCCGGGTATGACCTTGACGTCCCTTGACGCTCCTTTGGAGACCACGAAGGTCACCGTCAGCCTCTTGTCCTCTTTGCTGAAGTCAGCGGTGACCGTGATGTCCGATGTAATCCTGCCATCTTCGGGGATGCCGGTCCATCCGACGAATCCGTAAGAATACTCTTCGGTATCTTCGGCGGGCGTGGCGGTTATCCTTTCCTCTCCGACGATGAGGACGTTCTCAGACACAGTCACTCCAGTCCCGTAACCGGCGGTGATGCTGGTCATGTCCACAGTTCCACATTCATCGTCGGATACGTCTACCGTGACTGTATAGGTGTTCACGGTCCTTTCGAATTCTGCGATGATCGTGATGTCGGATGTCACCTTCCCGTCCAGGGGGATGCCGGTCCATCCTACGAATCCGTAGGAATACTCTTCGGTATCTTCGGCGGAAGTGGCGGTGATGCTCTTCATGCCGACGGTGACGGTATCTGATGATGCCGATACGGGGGTGCCGTCCAGGACGGTGACGGATTGCTTGCTGACCGTACCGTATCCCTCCTCGGAAACGGCGAAGGTAACAGTGCGAATCGCGGTCCACTGCGCGTACAGGCTGAGGTCTTGATAGGGGGCGGTGATCAGCTTGGATACATCCTGCCCGTCGGAATACGATGTTCCCGAGCCATCGATGGCCGTGTTCCATCCGGCGAACACGTATCCGTCCCTGACGAAGGTGTTGGCCTTCAGGGCCTTGGAGGCGTCCGAGTACATGATGTTCTGATACGATATGTACCCGGATCCGCCGTTGGCGTTGTAGGTGACGTTGAGGCTGTACTCCGTCCAATGCGCAAACACGGTCATACTGTAGTAGAACACCGTCGAGGTGGTGACCTTGACGCTGCTCACCCTGGACTTGTACCATCCGTCGAAGCGGTGGCCTTCCCACACGGGGTCGGCCGGCAGCGATGCCAGCCTTCCGTTCGTCTTCGTGGTCATGTAGGTCCTATCAGGGGTCCCGCCGTTCCCGTCGAAGGTTATCCTGTAGGTCACGGGCTTGGCCGTCCAGTGGGCATACACGGTCGTGTCCTGGTCGAACTCGTAGGATGTGGTAACCTTGGTTCCGCCGGAGGCGGAGGTGTACCATCCGCTGAAGTTGTATCCGCTCCTCGATGCCGATGGCAGAGAGGGCAGTTTTCCATACCTGTCCGTGGTCATGGTCGATGTCGAACAGCTTCCGCCGTTGGCGTTGAAGGTTATGGTGTACTCGCCGGGCGAATATTCCGCTGAAACGGTCGTGTCGCCCAGCAGGGTGAACACGTAGGTGTATCCGGATACCGTTATTATCTCACCGTTGACGATCAGGTGATCGAGCTTGTACCCGCTGGATTTGGTGACCGTCAGGGTGACGGATGTGCCTGCAGGGGCCTTTCCACTCAGGGATGAGGAGATCGTACCTCCGGTAACGTCGTTTACCGTCACGGAGTACAGCGGACTGAACTTCGCGGTAACGAAGGTATCGCACTGTATCTGGAAGGTGTAGGTGTATCCGGTTCCGGATGCGGTCGGGGAAACCTGCGTACCGGCCACCCAGAGCTCGCTCAGACCCTTATCCGTCCCGGGCGTAATAGTCAGAGTCACCGAGGATCCGGGCTCGAAGGGTCCGACCTCCGAGACAGCGACCGTACCGTCTGTGATTTCCGAATCGATCGTGACGGCATAGGCTCTGACGAATGAGGCGGTCACCTGGACGTCACCCTGGAGGACGAATCCGTACTTCCCATGGCTGTCGGCGGTGATGGCCTTATCGTCCACATAGACCTTATCCAGGATGTATCCTGCGGATGCAGCGGGCGTCAATTCCACGGGGGTTCCGGATATGCCGCCAGGGGCAGAGGGAGTAAGGGTTCCGTGCTCGGGCTCGATGACAGTGACGGTGAATACCCTCACGCAATTGGCCGAGACGGTAACGTCGTGAGCAGGCATGGTGAACGTCCAGGTGCCCCCCGATTCTGAAGGTGTGATCTCTGATCCTCCCATGACCTTCAGTGTACTGAGTACATACCCGTCATCGGGGATGATGTTCAGGGAGACGGTATTCCCGTTGGAGGCACGGTATGTTGATAACGAAATCGTACCGTTGACCATCGAAGACACGGTTATGTCGTAGGATCCGGATGAATCCTGCACGAATGTTGCGTAGACTGTGATGTCCCCGTTGGGCATCTTGAATCCCGAAGGGCTGATCTGGACCGCATCTCCTGTTCCCCCAATCTTGTAGGACAGCGATTCAAGGGAGTACCCCCCTGCAGGATGGATCAATGCCGACAGGACGACGTCCTGTCCGGTAGTCGCGCTAAGGATTGTCTGATCGACCGTTCCTTCTCCGCTTATACTATAAGTGATGCTGTGAGAGGCGCCCTGGACGGCGACGCTGAGGACGGTGTCCTTCTGAGGCATGATGAATCCTCCGGTGGAGGACTGTATGATTCCGTCGAGGGATATGGAGGTCACCGAATATCCTTCGGTTGCGGTCACGGTGATATCGGTACCTTTTGCCACCCTGGATCCCGACGCGACAACGGTCTCACCGGCCTTGATTGTATACATACCTGAGTCGTACGTGAGAACATACTTCTCCTCGGCTATGACCATGTTCACTGTGTAGGAGACATCGTAGTTGCCGATGCCGTTCTGGACGGCCAGCGCCTCTGTCATTGTATATTCGTCCGGGGAATCGTAGGTCCCCGCTGCGCCTGATACGGTAGAGATCTCTCCTTTGAGGAGCGAATCTCCCGACACCAGGCCCGACAGGTCGGACTGCACGATCTTATGCACGAGTGCGGACCCGTCGTAGGTCTTGGATTCGGATATGCTCACGGACAACGGTTTCTTCGTTATGGTGTACTCGTTGCTGACTACATTCAAGGGCAGGTCGTACTTGGAGGCGCTGTCGCCGGTCAGTCCTGTCACGTAATAGGTGAAGCTGCCGACGTTGACGTTATCCATCCCGTCGGAGAGCTTGATCGTCGCGAACACCCTCCCTACATCCGAGGAGGCCAGTCCCGTGATCGACAATAAGGGTGTCTTGGGGGTGCCCGAGTATGTGAGGTCAGAAGGTGAGGTCCATACGAACGATACGCGCTTCTTCGAAATGTTATATGTCACTTCTATTGCCTGCGACGTGTCACTGAAGTTGCTGTCGCCGGACACCGTCACCAGGACCGTGTGGCTTCCCACGGAGATTCCGTCATCACCTTCCTTCAGCTCTATCGTTACCTTGTCGTCCGCAGGCCTGGCGTAATTGGTTCCGTTGTAGATCAGATCTGATTTCGCAGGCATGTGGGCTTTTCCATCGTATTCTATAGCGAAGTCAGTGGTGATGGCCGTGATCGTCCCTTTCACGATGGTGAAGTTCGTGGTTGCCTCTCCTTCCTGGTAGTTGGTCGTTGGGGACACCGTTGCCTTGAGAACGTAGTCTCCGACATCGAAGTTCACTTTCTTTGAATAGGTTTCGTCGGAAGCTCCGCTCAGCTTGTACCAGTACACCTCGGTCCCGTCACCGAGGTTCCCGGTGACGACGGGCTTCTTGGCCTCCTCTCCGTAAGCCCACCCTTCGATGGATACGGAAGGGGAGATGGATGCCTTGTGGATGGAGAAGTTCGCGGTGGTCGATGCAGAGGCGTAGCCGCCGCTGGCCGCGACCCTCACCCTCATCGTGTAATCACCCGAGTCCTTGGGCACATCCACGGAGTATTCGTCGTCGCTGGATGTGATGCGCTTGTATTCGACGGTGGTCTGCCCTCCGCTTATGTTTCCGGTGATGATGGGCTTCTTGGCCTCCTCCCCGTACGTCCAGCTCTCTATCGAGGCAGTCAGCGGGAACTGGTTCTTGATGCTGGCGACTAATGAACGAGGTTCAGGGAGAATGTAGTTATCTTTGTCATCGCCCTCTATCTTGTACCAGATGGTGTAATCCCCCACATCTTTGGCCGTGGGCAGATTGCTGCTATACTCGCCGGAGTCGCCTATCCTGTACAAGGGAGTGCCGGACGTGGTCAGACCTTTGATGATCAATGTCTGATTCTTTTCGTTGTATATCGCCGCTTTATTAATCGGAGCGACCAACCATGTGCGGAGGAGCTTGTTTATGGTCACTGTTACGCTGGCCGATTCGCTGTCCTTGTAGTTGACATCGTCCTTCACCATGTAGTACACGGTGTATTCGCCGGCGTCAGTCGCAGTCGGTATGGATGTCGAGTAATTCTCTCCGTCGAGGCTGTATTGGACATTGGCCCAGTCGATATCGATCGGATATATGAGTTCCTGGGCTTCTCCGGTATACATCAGTTTTGGCACCGTCGGAGGGGTGATCTCGCCGGGCACGGCCTTTGAGATCGTCACACTGATTGGGCCTCCAACCTGAGAATCGTTGTGGTTGCTGTCTCCCACGGATTTGTACCAGACGTTGTACTGGCCTGCGTTGGTGGCCTTAGGGATTTTAGAGTGGAACTCCACGTTGTCCAGGCTGTAGCGCACTGTTCCTCCCCAAGCCTCTCCGGCGTCTACCAGTTCTTGTTCGTTGTTGTTGAATAACATTCCTTCCTTGGCAGCGGGATAAATAGAGACTGCGGAATTGGCTTTGCCGATAGTTACGAAGATCTGGCCACTGTCATAGTCCTGGTCATCCTTGACTATCTTGAACTGGACGCAGTACTCGCCTGCATCGGTGGACTTGGGCAAGTCTGTGCTGAATTCTCCGCTGTTCACGGCGTAGAATGCAGTGCCTCCCACTGCATTCCCTCCGGTGATCAATGTCTGATCCTCTCCGTTGTAGATCAGGTTCGTTGACGCGACCGGATCGGTCTGCCAGTAGACGTCGCCCTTGTCAACGTATTTGGCATAGACCTTAAAGGTCCCAAGTGTGCCCGCAGGCACGGAGACCGTTTTCGTCCCTTCCTTGAAGTCGCTGGTGGTGTACCATCCGACCCGGATGTAATCTTCCTTGGCTGGCATCGGTCCCAGGAAGGTCTCCGTATCGTACACATAGGTGTCCGGCTCTATACCGGTCAGTTTGGTATCGCCATCGTAGTACTCTATATCATAGGTATTCGGCGTCCAATGCACCCAATACCGTCTGTCGCCTCCGCTACCTTTCTCGATGACCACTTCCGACGTTTTTGTCCCTGCACCGTCCTCCCAATAGGAAAGGGTGTATCCTTCCTTGCTCTCTTGGGGCAAGGTGAAGGTTTCTGTCAAAACAGTGTAATTATAACGTTCAAGTAATTTACCGTCGTCATTATCATTGACCCATATGTCATACTCTCTGGGGACCCAATCCATATAGAATATCCAATCCCCGTATTGGTCACTGTTTATTTTGGTGTATACTTCACCCGTGAACTGCGGATTGTCGTGCCATGCACCGAAAACGTAGTATTCCTTGGCTATCATTTCGTCGGTATAGAGGCGCACTTCGTCCCCGTACGTGTACGTGACCTGTTGTGGGAATCCGTTTAAGAAGACACCTCCTAGAAGTTCGTATGTTATGGTGAACTTGAGGCCCACTGCATTGTAACTCGCGGTGTAGGTGACATCTCCAGACACGAATGAGGCCATGGGGTCCCATCCGGAGAATTCGTATCTGCATTTCTCGTCCTGCGGCTTCGTAGGGGCAATGCCATCGTATGACGGGATGCTGCCGTACGGGACGTCCTGGTCGGTCTCCAGGACCTGGTCGTCGTAGTTCTTCCAGATTATAGTGAACTTCCTCAGTTCCGCAGTGTATGTGGCCTTGTAAGAGGCCTCGGTGTCCACGCTTGTGACTTCCGGAGACCAGCCGGCGAAGGTGTACGTGTACTGGCTGTCCATTTCTCTGGTGGGCGTTGGTTTTACGATGCTTTCGGCGGAGGTGCCGAAATCGTATTTTTCGGAACTCAGCAGGGTCCCGTCCCAGTCGTAGAACGAGATTGTGTACTTGTTCACTATGTATTCATAAAGGGCCCTGTAAGTGACCGATTCCGTCACCTCGCCGGTCTCGGGGACCGTCGGATCCCATCCGGTGAATTCGTACGAGAACTGGGTGGTTGACTCCCTGGTGGGATCGGCCGGTTTAGCGACGGCGGAGTAGCTCGTGCCTGGCACGTACCACTCCTTGGACAAGATCTTCGCATTCCAGTCCATGAATGTGATGCAGTACCTGAGCACATCGCTCTCGTTGTAGGTCGCGCGGTACTCGGCATCCTCTGTCACGACACCGGGGGTCGGATCCCATCCGGCGAACTCGTAGTATTTGCCTTGCGACGGCTCCCTGACGGGGTCGTTGGCTGGTGTGATCACGCCCGGCCCGGTCTCCATGGCGTACTTCCCTTCCCACAGCACGGTATCATCCCAGTTGACGAATCTGATCGTGCACTGCTTAACTGTGCTCTGGAACGATGCGTAGTACGTCACGTCGCCGGTCACTGGGGGTAAATGATCGATCGGTACGCCGTCCTCGCTGTCCACGTGCTCGGACCAACCTTTGAACGTGTAGGTATGCTGCAAGGTTTCGTCCCTTGTCTGGGCCGGACCATTGTAGTAGGGTGAGCTGCCGTAACCGACGTTCTCGTCGATTTCGATGACAGAGAGTCCGTCCCAGGTCATCCAGGTCACGGCGTAGGTGTTCAGTATGGCGTCGTATTTCGCCTTGTAGGTCTTGTTCTCGGTCGCATCGGAGATGGCCGGTTCCCATCCCGCGAAGACGTACGTGTACTGTGCGGTGGGCTCCCTGTATGCGGTGGGGGCCTGGGCGGCGATTTCAGTTGCGAGAGTGCCCGGGACGTAATGGTGCGAATCGATTTCGCTGTCGTCGTAGTCGACGTAACTGATGGTGAACTCGTCGACATCCCATGCGGCCACGAAGGTCGTATCTTTCAGTAATTGGAGCTTGTCACCGGGTTTGTATAATTCGCTTCCTACCATCCATCCTTTGAATTCCAGGTCGCCGTGGTCTTTGTAGATGCATCCCGGGAGGACGATGGTGGTACCGAGCAGCAGATCGTATGACTGGATGGGATACGACCCCAGACCCGATTCCGCCCTCACCGTGACATAGTTCAGGGTGAACTTGGTCGGATCGCTGTCCTTCGGGTCGGGGAAGTTCGACTTCCAGATATAACCGAAGTTCTCGGCTTTGGCACCGTCGGTCTTCACCCATCCAACGTACTGTCCTCTCTGGTCGAAGGGCTTCGATTCGGCCAGGTAATCCGGGAGGATATGATCGGCGTTGTACAACGGGCCGATATCCTTGTCGATGAAGCTCTGGAAGAATTTCCCGATGTAGTACATGGTGCTAGTGGGTCCAACATTGAACCCTATCTTGTACAAGACGTCCATGTGGCTGGTGACATCAGACTTAAGGCGGGTGCTGTCGACATGCTGTTTGAGGAATCTGTCGATACTTTGCTTCTTCTCGTTTATGGAGCAGTCGAAGCCGACATCCTGCGAATATACGTTGACGACGGGATCGATGTTATCGGTGATGCCGCCGAATGTGCTGCCCTGGAGCACTATCTGTCCGCGGCAGTCCTTCAGGTACGGGTATGCCGTGTAAGATTCTCCGAAGTTCTTGCCGGACTCGATGTATATATACGGCTTCCCGGTGGAGGGATTGATCTCCTTCGACAGGGCCTGCAGCTTTTGGTACATGCGATTATTCGTGATTTCCTCGTTGTCGTCACCCTGCACCTCTGCATCGAACCCAACTATCAGGGTCTCCGTCGGGTGGATGGTCAGGAATGTCTTGAACCAGTCGAGCACGTCATCGACGCTCAGGTCATCGCCGTTGGACTTCATGGCATAGAACGTTCCGCCTATCTTGTCCTTTCCGTGACATATCCAGAGGTTGTCCCCGTCGTCTTCGAGCTTGTACCAGGTCGGAGTCGAATGTGTCAGGGCACCCCACGCCAGGGTCATCCCGATGTGCCATAAAGAGCCTATTTCATCCGGGACAAGGTGCTGGTTGTTTATGCGTATGTCGAACAGCCTGACGCCTGCGTCCAGCTGTTCGTTGATATAGAGATATTGGGTCTTCGCCATGTAGTGCATATGGGCGAAGTCCCCGATGGATCCGTTCAAACGCGACTCGGTCTTCCTCATACCAGAATCGTGGGTCCCAGGGATGTTTATCTCGTTCAGCATCCTTTCACCGGAGATGCCCGACATCCAGTTCTTGTCGCTCAGGTTGTAGTAATCATTGATCTGGCTGGCCCAATCGACGAAGTCGGATTCATCGCCGACGGTCCCGCTGTAGTCGTAGCCCAGACATACTTCGCCTTTATCGTTCAGGGACAGGAGGTAGCCTTCCGCGGAAGTAAAGAATACGTCGGGGTTCCTGTCGCCGTTATATTTGCCGTATCCGTTGGTGAAACGGCCGGTCTGATCGTCGAGCGTCACGGAGATGCGGGTGTCATCGTCGAGTTCGCCCACTATGTTCATCTTGCAGTCGTCCAGGTATATGCCGTTGCCTTCAACGGCATCGTTGTACATCACGACGACGTGGCCGCTGACATCTATGTCGTCGGCATCTTCGTCCATGTATATGCCGCCACCCTTCTGGGCGGAGTTGTATATGATCCGGCCTCCCCACAGGTTGATGTTCCCGTTGTCGTCGTTGTATATGGCGCCTCCGTTCCCGCCGGCCTCATTGTAGCTTAGGGTGACTCCGCTGTTGATATTGACTGTGGACCCATCCTTGATGCAGATAGCGCCTCCGTGTTCTGTAGCAATGTTGTAGCTGACGTCCACTCCGCTGCCGAGATCCACTATCCCCTCGCTGTAGAAGGCGCCTCCGTTCTTATTTGCGACATTGCCATGGATATTCACTTTGTCCCTGACGACTACCTTGCGCTCATCAGTATAGACTGCGCCACCGTTTTTGGATGCGGAATTCTCTAAGAATTCGCTGCTGTCGCCGCTGATCTCGATGCCGCCGTCTTTGATGTAGATGGCACCACCGTTATTGGCATAGTTGTGATAGAAGGAGCAATCGATGATATAGAGCATCTGATCGTCTGCCTCCATGTATATGGCTCCGCCATCGTCCCCGTTACAAACAATGAATCTGCAGTTCCGGATGGTGCCGGCGTTCCTGTAGTCCAGATACAGTGCCCCACCGTCTCCGTCATCGGTGTAGTTGTAGTAGAATAAGACATTGTTCAGGTTCAGGGTGCAGCCGCCGTCATCGTCGCAGTATATTGCTCCTCCATCACCTGCGCATCCGTTGCTGAAGAATGTGCCGCCACCCATATCCAGTTCGCCGTTGACATATATCGCACCTCCCTTCTCGGTCGCACGGTTGTTCATGAACAGGCCGCTCTCGATGATGAGTTTGGAACCGTCATGTATGTTGATGGCTCCGCCGTTCCCTGCGTATCCTCCGGTGATGATGCCTGTCCCTATCGTATCCCTGATGGTTACCGTGCTGTCTCCGCTGATCTGGAGTACCTGTCCGCCGTCCTTCTTGGAGGTGAGTCCTCTGTCCATGGTGAAACCGTTCAGATCGATGATCAGATCCCTTTCGACTATGATGCGGTCGCTGCCATCGGCGTGGATGTCATTGGCGAGGGCGACCTCTGTCCCGTCGGGGATGTTCTCGTCTACGGCCAGGCTCCTGAGCTCATCCCAGGTAGAGACCAGCCTCATTCCGATGGTGGAGTTCCAATACCCGTAGTCGCAGAAGAGCTCGGGCAAATTATCCCTCAAAGCTTCCTTTATCGGGAAACCGTGGACCTCATTGTATGAGAACACACCCTGATGGCAGGAATATAGTTCGTAATGATCGGTGAATGGGTCATATGGATCCTCCATAGCGAAGTCTATGAGGGACAGCGATGAGACCGGGCCGGAAAACCCTATCCTGGTCCCATCATGGAGGTATATGTTCTTACCTATGCTGGCCGTGTTCCCGTGGACCTTGACGAGGTCATGGACCAAGAGTGAGCCTCCGGTCTGCACATAGATGGCACCTGCGTACAGCGGGGCACTGTTGTCCGTGATGAGCGAGGTCCCGAGGTTGAGTGTGCTCCCGGTCGCGATGGATATGGCGCCTCCACTGCCTCTGTTGGTGACGTTGTTCTTTATCACTACGGCTTCGACCGAGGCGGTTCCGCCCTCTGCAACGCTCAACGCCGCTCCGTTCCCAGCTTCCACAGTGTTGGATTCGAACGAGGTGCTGAATACGGAGAGCCCGCCGGCATCATATATCCCGCCAGCGCCGTCGCATCTGTTCCCTTTGATCTCACATCCATTGACGACCATCACTCCGCGATTGTTCAGACCGGCACCGGCTCCCCGGAGGTCAATTGTCGTATTGTCTATGATCTTGCAGGCATTCAGCTTGAAACTGTTGTTCGTGTTGGTGAAATCATTGCCGGTGAGTTCATTGAAGGCCCCTCCGCCGAATTTGGCAACGTTCTCCGATAAGGTGGAGTCCTTGACGTCGATCACGGCATCATTGCCGGTGTTATAGATGCCTCCGCCGTTATTCAGGGCCCTGCATTCGTAAATGGTGGAACCCGATACGGACATTATCCTGCTGTTGTACAGTCCCCCTCCGTTCACGTCTGCGTAGCTTCCGCTTATAAAGGCATTCTTCACGGAGATGTTTCCGTTGTTCCAGATCGTTCCTCCGTATCCGCTTCCGCCCTCTACCTCGGTCTCTTTGGTCGCCCTGTTGTTCCTGAATTCGGTCCCGTCGATGTCCAATGCGTAGTGGGGCCCGCTGGTACTCGTCCATACGGTGTCGGAAGTGTTCCAGATCGCTCCTCCGTTCCCGGAGATGTTGTTGCTGATCTCCCCGCCTCTGATGAATATCTTCCCTTTTTGGGCGTTGTAGATCGCTCCTCCTTCGAGCTGGGCCTCGTTCATGGTCATGAAGGTTTTGCTGATCTCGATCGTGCCTTCATTGTATATCGCAGCACCGTACTCCCAAGCGGCATTGCCGGAGAGCGAACAGCCTTCGATGATGGCCTGTCCCCTGTTGTATATCGCGCCTCCGTTATTTTCGGCCTGGCAGAGGGCGAATGTGGCATTCCTGATGGTAAGGGTCCCGCGTTCATCGTTGTAGATCCCACCTCCATCATCCTCGGAGTAGCCGCCCCTGAAGGTTACACCCTCGATGGTCAGATTACCGTCGTTGTAGATTATCCCACCAAAGTCCTCAAACGCACCTTCGCTCCTGCCGTTCATGAGGATGGCCGATTTATCCTTGCTGGAATCTTTGATGGTTATGGACACCCCATGCTCTATTGACAGGAATTTGGAATTCACAAAGAATTGATCATCGGTTTCTGTGGTCGCCGGATTGACATGGTACCCGTTCAGGTCGATCGTCATGCCCCATTCGATATTGTCCGCAGGGACACTGAGCCTGATGACCGGGAATCCATATGGGGCCAGTCTGTAAAAGTAATTGACGTAGGTGTCCTCTTCGCCCATCAATTTCACGGTCTTTCCGTTATTCTCGGGAGTGAGCGCTTCGGCTAATTTATCGAATCCGTATACTAAGATGACGTTCTCGTTGTTTTCGTTGTCATTGTCAGCAATGGACGGTCCTGCGAAGCACAGACCAGTGATCGCTATCATGATGACTGCCGTTAGGACCATCATTTTTATCGCGGGTATCTGCCTATGAATTGCAACCGCCCCTGACTCTTTGTTATTCTTACGGACCCCATCCATTTGTTCGCCTTCTGGAGCAATGTGTTAAGCCAAAATCAGAGTCAACTGTATTAAAGCTTTTTAAGTTTACTGGGTACTGGTTGATCTGGGTTTTATTGTCTCTGCATCACGGACCGTGACCTTTACCGGACCATATAACCGTGAGAAACCGTCCATATGAGCCGACCTGGTCGTCCTTCATACAGTCAGGCGGTTTGTAAGTAGTGAGTGGACAAGGCGAGATTCGAACTCGCGGCCTCTTCGTTGCGAACGAAGCGATCTAACCGGGCTGATCTACTTGCCCATTGAGAATTCCCGGCAAGCCACCGTACTGTGAACTCCAATAAAAACTTTGAGTCTGTCCCGCCGTAGGCGGGGCGGACGTCATCGTCCAGGCGCCGGATCCATGACGCTTTTGGCACCATAGATGCGGGCCATAACAGGGAACATCGGCATTCCGTCGCCGAGCGCAGCGGAGGCTATGGTCGATTCATTCGTCCCGAGCCTTCCTCCGCGATGCCAGGAACGCCCAGTGCCCGTGTATGCACCAGTACATCGCGAAGCTGATGATGCTGCACATGGCGCACACCAGGTACATCCCGTGGAAGTCCATCACCGTCAGCAGCGTGCCCAGTATCATCGGTCCGAATCCTGTCCCCAGGTCGTTGACCGAACTGAACGTGGATGTCGTCACCCCGTACCTGTGGGCAGGGCTCTTCGACACCACGATGGTCTGGCAGACGGCGAATATGATGGATATCCCGCAGCCTATGACGAAACCTGACGCCAGGAATACCTCCGGGGAATCCGTCGTGGCGAACAGAAGCATCCCCACCAGGAATGCCAGGTATCCCGGTATCAGGATCACGTTCGGCCCGTGCATGTCGTAGATCCTCCCCGTGGTGATCCTGGACACGAACGTTCCTGCCGCCACCGAGAGGTAGAAGAACATGGCAGCCTCCTCCATGGCAGTCTCCACGGTGTACTCCACGATGAACGCCAGCACCCCGGAGTACCCGAAGTAGAACACCATGCATGTCAAACCCAGCGGGATCGCCGACTTCTCGACAAGGTTCCCGAAGGCGAAGCTCCTGGCCTCCTTCCTCTGCTCCTCGGTCAGCTCCTCCTCCGGTACGCGCAGGACCAGGGCGAGCAGCGCCGCGACGGTGTACATCACAAGACCGACCGAGAACACGCCGTTGTAGTCGCCGATGTCCCCGAGGTACATTCCGAGCAGCGGACCCACCGCCATCGCCACGGTTATGGACATGAAGTGGTAGCCTATTCCCTCCCCTCTCCTGCTGGCGGGTATGAGTTTGGCCGCGATGTCGGTCCCGCAGGAGCTGCCTATCCCGTACAGCATGCCGTGCAGCAGGCGGATCAGATAGAGCAGTTCGAGCGAGGACGCGAAGAAATACGTACCGGACATCAGCGCCGACAGTGACATGGTGATCACCAGCATCTTCTTCCTGCCGACGAGCTCTATGTACTTCCCGAGGAAGAATCTGGACACCAGCCCTCCGAGGACGTACAGCCCGGCCGCCAGACCTGCCTCTGTGGATGTGGCACCGTAGGTCACGGTTGCGAATCCGACTATGTTGATCAGGAGCGTGAAGTAGTTCAGGGAGCAGCACATGGTTATGGCCATGTTGATGATGAAATCCCTCGTGAACACCGGCTCCTTCGTCATGTTCGGTTCAGATACCGTCATGGTATTTACATCGGTTGCCACCGCCGATTACAGTTTTATCTATCGAACAGGATTCATGTCCCATGGCACAACTCACACCTGAGATGCTCGAGGAGCTGAAGGCCACCGGGATCATTTCCTTCGCGACGGCCTCCAAGGACGGGACTCCCAACGTCGTCCCTGTCGGAATGCTCTTCATGGGCGAGGACGGCAACATCTGGCTCGTGGACAACTATCTGAACAAGACCCTCCAGAACCTCAAGGAGAACCCCAAGGCGGCGTTCTTCATCTGGTCCAGGGACTTCAGCGAGTCGTACCAGATCAAGGGATCGGTCACGATCGAGAACTCCGGAGCGGATTACGAGAAGGCGGTCGCTTTCGCGCACTCCAAGAAGGAGACGTTCCCCGCCAAGAACCTCATCAAGATGAAGGTCGAGGACATCTTCTACGTCACTCCCGGCGACCACGCTGGGAAGAGGCTCTGAAACATCATCGCCCCGGTCCGCCGGGGCGGATTATTGTATCATCTAACGCCTTGCCGAAGCCATGGTTCCGGTCTAACTCATCAGGTTCCGAACTTCTATAAGTGACAGAAATCACCAATTCTGAACTTCTATGAGTGACACTTTTCCAGAGTACGAACTTCTATTCGTGACAAAAATTGTTGTTACACCGGAGTCTGGACACGAGGGAGAATTGTCTTTCGTCCATGAACAATTAATTCAACTCAATTTATCGTCCAATCAAGACAGAGGCAGAATGACTATGAAGATGTTTTCGGCCCGGGCCGGGTACTGTTCCGGCCAGGGCCTCAGAGGATCATTCCTGGCGGTTCTCCAGGTCGTACTTCCTCAGAGTGTAGGCGATGACCACAAGGATCGCGGTCACGACCGCCATTATGAGGGCGGTCGTCGTGAATCCCATGTCCAGTGCCTGCGACGTGTACTTGAAGTTGTCGCCGAACGTCGATGCCATGGATCCGATGAGCGAATCCGCGGTAGAGATGTCGATTATCGTCGGCACATAGTTGGCGTTGACTACCTCCTTGATGTACGCTCCGACCACCGCGTTCCCTACGAGGATTCCGATCATACGGACGGCCATCAGGTTCCCGGTGTGCTGGCCGAGGTCCTTCTTGGCGGTTATGCCCTGCATGGAGATGATGATCTCCGTGACGATCATTCCCAGTCCGAATCCGAACACGAACAGGCAGAGTGCGAAGTACTCCGTACCCTGGTCGATCAGGAAGTGCGTCATGAGCAGCGATATGGTCACGAAGACCGCACCGACGGTGACCCACGGCATGACTCCCGTCTTCATGACCAGCTTGCACCCGATGATCGACGGTGCGGCGGCACCGAGGATGAGGATCATGAAGTTGAAGCTGGCGGAGTAGATGTCGAACTCGTAGAACGTCAGGTACAGCTTGAAGTAGTACTGGATGAGTCCGAGTCCGCACATGCTGAATAGGAACATCAGTATGATGAGCTTCTTCTCGAAGCCGCTGATGCCCACGGGGATCGTCGGGTTGGATGACCTCTTGGAGTTCCACATGGTCAGGACCAGTAGGACGATTATGACCGCGACCACGAGGATCGACGGCACGCTCAGCAGAGCATAATCGACGTTGACCGACTGCGTGTAGTAGGCGGCCACTCCGAACAGGAGCGTCACAAGGATCAGGTTGAGGCGGTCCGGGCGTTCGTTCGACCCCTCATCTTCAGGGAGCAATCTCCACGCGATGATGGTTCCGATGAGCATCATGACCGCCAGGAGGACGAAACCGGCCCTCCAGTTGAAGGTGTCTGTCAGGAAGTATCCTGCCGCGGATGCGAACAGGGATCCGATGGCGAAGGACGCTGTCATCAGCTCATGGCATTTGTTCCTCTTGTCGGGTTCGTAGTATCTTCCGACCGCGGTGAAGATCATCCCGAGGAGGATTCCTCCGCCGATTCCCTGGATGAACCTGAATGCGATGAGCATCTCAGCGTTGACGGATATGATGCACAGGATGCTGGACAGGATGAAGATGATCGGTCCGAACAGCAGCACGCGCTTCACTCCCATCAGGTCGGCAAGCTTGGCTCCCAGGGGGATGACCGCCACTTCCGAGATGATGTAGGCGGGGATGATGCGTATCATGTGCTCCGATTCGGGGAGGTCCGCAATACTCCATGAGATTCCGAACCTCATGAGCATCCAACCGGCGGCGACCGCCAGCATGCACAGGGCCAGGCCCCACATTCCTATAGCGCGGTCCCTTTCGAAGGGCGTCATGCTCATATCCTCCCCCTCCACATGAGAACAGCTACCAGGCAGGAGATGACGATCACCGCTATCGCGATGGCGATGTACTCCGTGGGGATGTTGGTCTCGTACTTCTCGTTCTCGATGTTGATGTTGTTCACTTCCGTCTGGATCTCGGAGATCTCCTTCTGGGCCTTCTGGTCCCCGGAGACGTCGGCGAGCTCCATGGTGTCCCATCCGAGGATGCCGAGGGCAAGGCCGACCAGGAGCTTCGTAGACGGCGAGATGACGTCGTCGGGCAGGTTCTCCATGATCTCGTAGATGTCGACGGAGTAGTTGCCGAGCGAATAATCAATGGATACGGGTTCGCCGGGCCTCTGGACCTCGATGCCTGCATACTCGTTGCCGGACAGGTCCTGGTAGTTGGTGATCGTCATGTCCGCCTTGAACATCATGTCGGGGATCTTGGACCCCGTGAGGGACTCGATAGTTCTCCTGACGTCCAGCTTCTTGTCGGTGGACGTGAGGATCTTCTTCAGGAGCTCGGGTATGGCGGCGGACATCTTCCCGCTCTTGTCTATGGCTTCGCTGACGAAGGGCCAGAGCTCTTGTATCAGGTCGGTGGACACGATGGATGTGATGACCTTCATGGTGACGGTGGGAGTGGACTGCCAGACAGAATCCCCGATGAGCTTCAGACCTTCCACGTCGAACTCCATCTGGAGGTCGGTGTAGACGTTCTCCTTGAACCCCTTGTCGCCGTATGCGATGGTGAGGCTCTTCAGCTCCTCTCCGGTGCTGTCGGTCTCGACGGAGATCTCCACATTGCCGTTACCTTCGATGTACAGGAGGGGGAGCAGAGCAAGGTATGCGCGCTTGACCTCTCCGGTCTTGGTGTCGATCTCGGTGATCAGACCTATGTCAAGAGTGATGCCTGCGAGGAGGGTATAGTCGACGTGGCGTTCCGTCGAGGAGACGTTGTCGACGAAGACCCTTTTGAGGAAGTCCTCGACGGCTTCTCCATCGTTCACGGTGTATGTGCCTGCCGCAGGGAACTTTCCGGTGCTGTCGATGTCGGCTGTTACCACGAAGTATCCTGTTACCCTGTCGGTGATGTACTTCAGACCATTCTCTGTGGAGATGGTCCTTGTCACGGCCGTCTTCGACTGGAAGTCCGGCACCAGTTTCAGCTGGTAGCCGTACTCCGAGGCGTATCTCTCGATGATCTCCTCGATCGATTTGTGGAAAATCGATTTGATGACCTCATCGATGTCGTCCAGACTGAGCCCTAGGATGGTCCCGTAGTACTCGTCGGACGAATCTGCTTCGGATTCCGATGCCGCCATCGGGATGCCGCTCAGGATAAGCGCGGCGACCGCGAGGACAGATAGCATCGAAACTGCCTTCTTATTCATGAGCGTGCAAGATGGTCCTGCTTATTAATCTTAGTTGATAGGGTCTGATAATCAGGACTTTAAGGCGGACGGACGCCCGCACGGGTTGAAAAGGATGATGAAGGGGCCGTTTTGGCCCGGTCATCTCATTCGTTCTTGGGTTTGAGCATCCACGGTGCGGCGCCCATGAGGGCTCCGAACGGGATCAGGAGCACATCCCAGATGAAGTGGTTGTGCATGAAGAAGAACGCCGCCAGCGCAGCGCCCACGACACCGCCGATGATGAGTCCGAAACGCATCTGGGGGTCCATCAGGGCACCTGCCTGTCGAGTATGTTCTCTGCAGCCTCGACCATCTTGTCGACGATCTCCCTGGCGCCGCCGACGTAGTTGGCGGCATCCATGGTTGCGATGATCTCCTCTTTGCTGAGCACTCCCTTGAGGTCCTCCCTCTCCATGAGGACGTCCCTCAGGTGTCTGTTCTCGTCCTCGGCGATCATGGCGGACTGCCTTATGATCTCGTGGGCGTCCTGCCTTCCGATGCCCTTCTCGGTGAGCTTCATCATCAGGGGCTCTGCCATGACAAGTCCCTTGGAGGACTCTATGTTCTCCAGCATCTTCTCGGAGTTGACCTCCAGTCCCTCGAAGATCCAGTTCATCTTCTTCAGGATCTCGTCGATGAGGATGAAGACGTGGGGC
>JAEEGK010006762.1_pt1 | contig 27508 bp, 22 predicted proteins | sample 8958771 | NCBI WGS metagenome assembly JAEEGK01 (sample SAMN16246547, study PRJNA631951) | gut metagenome | biome: gut microbiome; feature: rumen; material: SC-attached | host: Bos | place: Iran: Karaj | collected 2018-10 | reverse complement strand
CGCTTGTAAACGAACGGTTTCAGGTTCTATTTCACTCCCCTGTTCGGGGTGCTTTCCACCTTTCCCTCACGGTACTGGTCCACTATCGGTCTTCCGGGAGTGTTTAGCCTTGCGGGATGGTCCCCGCAGATTCGGACAGGATTCCACGTGCCCCGCCCTACTCAGGTGGTAACTTCGATATACTCAACTTACCCGTACGGGACTGTCACCCTCTACGGTCACTGTTTCCACAGCGTTCTGGTTCGTTAGCATATCTTTATCGTTACTCCTACAACCCCGGCACGTCCGTAAACGCACCGGTTTAGGCTCCGCCCCTTTCGCTCGCCACTACTCAGGGTATCGACTTTTCTTTCTTTTCCTCCGGGTACTAAGATGTTTCAGTTCCCCGGGTTCGCCCACTCTCACGAGTGTACCAGGTCTTCAACCTGGTGGGTTGCCCCATTCAGACATGCTCGGATCAATTCCTGTTTGCAGATCCCCGAGCCTTTTCGCAGCTTACCACGTCTTTCATCGCCTCCGGATAGCCTAGGCATCCTCCGTTCGCTCTTCGTTCCTTTCTCTGATCGTGTTTCCGCAACTTCCGTCGCTTCCACACTGTGAATCACAAGTATTTCTACTCGTTTGCTCTTGCCTATTGAAATTGTAGTCCGAAAATTCCGTTTTGATAACTTCTTTATCAGACTAACTCTATCTTTTGCTTTACCTCTAATCTATTCTCTCAGTATTGTCAATGAACTAAAATGTCCCTTTCTGAAACCACATTTTGCTGTGCTCGTTTCAAATGGGACTGCAAAGGTAGACATTTTTTTCTACTTCACAAATTTTTTTTCAATTTTTTTCGCCTGCCTGCTATTTCTTATTTGATAATGGTTCCTCCTCCCGTGAGAAGGGCGGAGCTGTGACAGATCCTGACTTCCCTGGCACCCTTGGCCAGGGCATCAAAAGCCTGGTCCAGTTTGGGAATCATTCCGTCGGCCACTATACCATCGGCCTTCAGGGCGGCATACGTCTCCTTATTTATAATAGGAATAACGCTGGACGTGTCTTCGCGGTTGCGCAGTACACCGGGCTGCTCAAAGCAGGTCACCAGGGCGGCACCCAGGGCGGCGGCTACGGAAGAGGCCACCGTATCGGCATTGGTATTGAGCAGATGGCCCTCGCCGTCGTGGTTGATGGCGCAGAGCACCGGGGTCAGGCCCTTTTCCAAAAGCAGTTCCAGAAAAGCGGCCTTTACACTGGCGGGCGTCACGTCCCCTACCCAGCCAAAATCAACTGTCTGGCCGTCGGAGAGCGTGAGGGGAGGACGCTTGGAGGCCGTAATCACCGAGCCGTCGCAGCCGGAAAGCCCTATGGCGTTGCAGCCGTCGGCCTGCAGCAGGGACACCACGTGCTTGTTGCACCAGCCGGCGTACACCATAGTCACCACCTGCAGGGTGTCGGCGTCCGTGACCCTTCGGCCCTCATACTTGACGGGCTCTATGCCCAGGGCTTTCTGGAAACGGCCGGCCAGGGCTCCACCGCCGTGCACCAGCACCTTGGGGCCCTTCAAAGCGGCAAAGTCCCGGCAGAACGCCTCCAGCAGGAGTTCGTCGTCCAGGACCTGTCCGCCACATTTGACTACGGTAATCATAGCGACTGAAGCAGCATCTTGAGAACTGTCTGGGCCGAAATTTCCCGGTTGGCCGCCTCGGGGATCACCAGAGAGCGGGGGCTTTCAATGACCTCGTCCGTTACAATCATATTGCGGCGCACCGGCAGGCAGTGCATAAAGAAGGCATCGTTGGTAAGGGCCATCTTCTCCTTGGTCACCGTCCAGCCCATATCGTAGTTGACCACCTTGCCGTAAATATCGGCCTGGTACGGGGCCCAGTTCTTGGCGTACACAAAATCGGCACCGGCCAGGGCCTCATCCTGGTTGTGGCACACCTTGGCGTTGCCCACAAACTCGGGAGCCAGGTCGTAGCCTTCGGGGTTGGCAATCACAAACTCGTAGTCCGTCATAGACATACCCTCGGCAAAGGAGTTGGGCACAGCCTGGGGCAGGGCCTTGGGATGCGGAGCCCAGGTCATCACCACCTTGGGACGGGCTTTGGTCTTGTGCTCCTCTATGGTAATAATGTCGGCAAAAGTCTGCAGCGGGTGGCGCGTGGCGGCCTCCATACTGAAGACCGGACGTCCGGAGTACTGGATAAACTGGTTCAAAATAACCTCGTTATAGTCGTCGTCGCGGGACTCGAAACGGGCAAAGGAGCGGATGCCAATGACATCGCAGTAGCATCCCATCACCGGAATGGCTTCCAGCAGGTGCTCGCTCTTGTCTCCGTCCATAACCACGCCGTGGCCGGTTTCCAGCTTCCAGGCTCCCTGGTTCACATCCAGCACAATCACGTTCATACCCAGGTTCTGCGCGGCCTTCTGCGTGCTCAGGCGGGTACGCAGGCTGTTGTTAAAGAAAACCAGCAGGGCGGTCTTGTTCTTGCCCAGGTCCTGGTCGGCAAAACGGTTGGCCTTGACGGCGGCGGCCGCTGCCAGGGCGTCCTTGAGGTCGCCCAGCTGCTTTATACTGGTAAAATGCTTCATTTGGTAAGGTCTTTCCAGGCTTCCACAAAGGTCCGGGCGCCTTCCTCGGGAAGGTTCAAGGCCGGGAGCAGGCGGATGACCCGCTCTCCGGAGGCGCCGGTAAAGATATGTTTCTCCTGAAGGAGGCGGTCCCGCAGGCCCACCAGTTCAGGCTTGATTTCAAGGCCGATCATGAGGCCGCGTCCGCGGTATTCCACCAGGGCGGGATCTCCCTTGAGCTGCTGCTCAAACCAGGCGCCCAGCTTGGCGGCGTGCTCCACCAACTTCTCCTGCTCAATCACCTCCAGCACGGCAATGGCCGCGGCACAGGCAATGTGATTGCCGCCAAAAGTGGTTCCCAGCAGGCCGAAGGAAGCCTGAATCTCCGGGGAAATGAGGACGGCACCAATGGGGATACCGCCGGCCAGGCCTTTGGCCATAGTAATGAGGTGGGCCTCAACGCCGGCATACTGATGGGCAAAGAACTTACCCGTACGGCCGCAGCCGGACTGGATTTCATCGGCCTCCAGGAGGGTTCCCGTGCGGTCGCAGAGGGCGCGAAGGTCCTTGAAGAAAGCATCGGAGGGAACGCGGATGCCCGCTACGCCCTGGATGCCTTCAATGATGACGGCTGCGTAGGCCTTGGTCTCCAGTTCCTTTTGGGCGGCCGAAAGGTCTCCCAGGGGAACGAAGGTCACTTTCTCGGTGGCGTTGAAGGGAGCACGGATCTTGGGATTGTCCGTTACGCTCACGGCACCGCCGGTGCGGCCGTGGAAGGCCCCGCTGAAGGCGAGGACCTTGGATCGGCCCGTATGGAAGGAAGCCAGCTTGAGGGCGTTCTCGTTGGCTTCGGCCCCGCTGTTGCAGAGGAAAAGATGATACTTGGGATAGCCGCTGATTTCTCCCAGCTTCTGAGCCAGGGTGTCCTGCAGGCTGTTCTGCACCGCGTTGGAATAGAAGCCCAGCTTGGCAATCTGCTTGGAGATGGCCTCTACATAGTGCGGATGGCTGTGGCCGATGCTGATGACGGCGTGTCCGCCATACAGGTCCAGGTATTCCTGTCCCTGGGCGTCCCACAGCTTGGAGCCGCTGCCGCGAACGGGCTCAATGTCCCACCTTTTATATACGTTGAATAAATCCATAATCTAAAAAGCCAATGCTTTGAGGCGGAGACCGGTGGTCTGGGGGAGGGAGAACATCAGGTTCATATTCTCCACCGCCTGGCCGGAGGCGCCTTTGAGAAGGTTATCTATGACACTGGTAACCACCAGCTGCCCCTGGTGCAGTTCCAGCGACAGCAGGCATTTGTTGGTATTGACTACCTGCTTGAGGTCGGCCGAACCGGGGAGAACCCAGGTAAAAGGAGCCTCGGCATAATAGTTCTCATACAAGGCCCGCACCTCTTCCAGGGAAAGGGAGCAGGCCGTCTGGGCCACCGCAAAGATGCCGCGGGCAAAGTCTCCGCGCACGGGAATGAAATGGAGGTTGTCTCCCACGCCCAGGTTGCGGCGAATTTCGGCCAGATGCTGATGCGTCAATACTTTATAGGCCGAAAGATTATTGCTGCGCCAACTGAAGTGCGTAGTTTCCGACGGCTTGACGCCGGCGCCGGTAGAACCGGTGACGGCCTGCACGTGGATGTCTCCCTGCAACAGGCCCGCCTTGGCCAGCGGCAGAAGGGCCAGCTGGAGCGCCGTGGCAAAGCAGCCGGGGTTGGCCACCTTGGCGGCGCCTTTGATGCGGTCTCTATTGAGTTCCGTTAAACCATATACATAGCCGGCCGACTCGTCCCGGAAATCCTGGGCCAGGTCAATGACCTTGAGGCCTGCGGGGCAGGTGTGCTCTTCCCAGAAAGACTGGCTCTTTCCGTGGGCGCCGCACATAAACAGCACGTCAATGCCTTCCAGGTCCACCTGGTCCGTAAACACCAGGTCCGTATCTCCCACCAGGCCGGGATGATGGCCGGCCACGGGTTTGCCCGCCTGGCTCTCGGAATGGATCCAGGCAATAGAGGCCTCGGGATGGTTCACCAGAAGCCTCACCAGCTCTCCGGCCGTATAGCCGGCGCCGCCTATGATACCTACTTTGATCATGCTTCTCCGGGATGATGGATGGTCAGATGCTCCTTGGGGTCGTACAAGAGGCCGGTGCAAAGGCACATCTTGTAGTCGCGGTCCTTGAGGATTTCAAAGTGGCGGCAGCCCTCACAGCCCTTCCAGAACTCAGGGTCGTCCGTGAGCTCGGCAAAGGGAACCGGGCGGAAACCGAATTCATAATTCATCTTCATCACGGCCGAACCGGTGGTGATGGAGAAAATCTTGGCATCCGGGAAGAGCTTGCGGGACAGGATGAAGGTCTGCTCCTTGATGCGCTTGGCAATGCCCATTCCACGGAACTTGTGGGCCACAATAAGACCCGAGTTGGCCACGAAACTCTTGCCGCCCCACGATTCTATATAGGAGAAGCCGGCAAACTCGCCTTCGTCGGTGAGGGCGATAACCGCCTTGCCCGCCCGGATCTTTTCGTTGATGTAGTCGGGCGTACGGTTGGCTATACCGGTCTTCCTCTCCAGGGAAGATATGTAAATCTCTTCACAAATGGCCTCTGCATAGGCCGTGTGGCACTCCTGCGCCACCATCACTTCGATTTCCATAAGGTCATATCAACTTTTCGGGCACAAAAATACAAATTATTTATTAAGATATGCAAGTTTTTTCGATAAATATTCATATATTTGCCGGCGAATTGGATATTTATACCATAAAATGCAGAGCAGTACCAAAATCAGACAGCAGGCCATACTGGATATCATCCAGTCCGGACCGGTGTACAGCCAGGAAGAATTAGCCCGCCGGCTTCGCGAAGCGGGAATCTCTTCCACGCAGGCCACCCTGTCCCGCGACCTCAACTCCCTGAAGATCTCCAAGATCCCCGGAGAAGGGTATGTAGTGCCTGTCAAGAACCACCTCCCCAGCACCGACCTGTCGTCCGGCGTCCTCCGGATTCAGTTTTCCGGCCAGATGGCCGTCCTCAAGACGCGCCCCGGAATGGCCAGCGCCGTAGCCGCCCTCATAGACACGCAGGTCATCTCCCCCATCATCGGCACCCTTGCCGGAGACGACACCATTCTCCTGATTGGCCGCGTAGATGCCACCCAGGCCGAAATCCTGGACGCCCTTGTTCCCTTTTTCCCCGATATTAAAAACCGAATCATAATATGAAAATTGTTGTTGCCTACAGCGGAGGTCTGGATACCTCCTATACCGTTATGTACCTGGCCAACCAGGGTCACGAAGTCTACGCCGCCTGCGCAGACACGGGTGGTTTCTCCCCCGCCCAGCTGGCCAAAAACGAAGAAAACGCCTACAAGCTGGGCGCCAAGGGTTTTGTGGCCATTGACGTAAAAGACGAATACTACGCCAAGAGCCTTAAATATATGGTATACGGCAACGTCCTTCGCGGCGGAACCTATCCCATCTCCGTATCGTCCGAGCGTATCTTCCAGGCCATTGCCATTGCCCGCTACGCCAAGGAGATTGGGGCCGATGCCATAGCCCACGGTTCCACCGGCGCCGGCAACGACCAGGTGCGCTTTGATATGACCTTCCAGGTGATGTGCCCGGAGATGGAAATCATCACCCTCACCCGTGACAAGGCCCTCACCCGCCAGGAAGAGGTGGACTACCTCAACCAGCACGGTTTCCCGGCCGATTTTGCCAAGCTCAAGTATTCCTACAACGTGGGCCTCTGGGGCACCTCCATCTGCGGCGGCGAGCTGCTGGATTCGGCCCAGGGTCTGCCGGAATCGGCCTACCTCAAGCCCTGCACCAAGACGGGCAACAAGACCGTGAAGATTGGCTTTGAGAAAGGCCAGATTGTATCCGTGGACGGAAAGACCTTCGATTCCCCGGTGGCCGCCATCCAGGCCCTGGAAGCCGCTGTAGACGGTTACGGCCTGGGCCGCGACATCCACGTGGGAGACACCATCATTGGCATCAAGGGCCGCGTGGGCTTTGAGGCTGCCGCCCCTATGCTCATCATTGCCGCCCACAAGTATCTGGAGAAATACACCCTGTCCAAGTGGCAGCAGTACTGGAAAGACCAGGTGGGTACCTGGTACGGTATGTTCCTGCACGAGAGCCAGTACCTGGAACCCGTGATGCGCGACATAGAAGCTATGCTGGAATCCAGCCAGCGCAACGTGACCGGCACCGTGATTGTGAATTACGGTCCCAAGCAGTTTGAGACCGTGGGCGTAGAAAGCGCCAACGACCTGGTCAAGACCAAGTTTGGAGAATATGGAGAGATGCAGAAAGGCTGGACGGCCCAAGACGCCAAGGGATTCATCAAGGTGCTGTCTACGCCGCTGCGGGTCTACTACAACCGGCACGAGGACGAAATTCTATGATTGAACTCCTACAAAAACTGATAGCCATTCCCTCCCTGAGCCGGGACGAGTCTGCCATAGCCAATTTTATGCAGTCCTGGCTCACAGAAGAAGGCCTGGCCCCCCACCGCTGCGGCAACAATCTCTGGTGTTGCCACGGAACGGGGCCGGCCGTTCTTATAGATGCCCATATGGACACCGTGCGCCCCGTGGCCGGCTGGACCCGGGATCCTTTCACCCCCACGGTGGAAGACGGCCGCCTGTATGGCCTGGGCAGCAACGACGACGGGGCCTCGGTGGTGGCCCTCATAGCTGCATACAAAAAGCTTATCTCCAAGCCGCAGCCCTATACCCTCATCCTTTCCCTTTCGGCCCAGGAAGAAACCAGCGGACGGGAAGGCCTGGAAATCTCCCTCCCGGAGATGGAGGCAGCCTGCGGACCCATTGCCTTTGGGGTGTTTGGAGAACCCACCTCCCTGGAAATGGCGGTGGCCGAAAAAGGCCTGATGGTGCTGGACTGCTCGGTAAAGGGCAAGGCCGGACACGCGGCCCGCAATACCGGCATCAACGCCATCTACGAGGCGCTTCCGGCCATTGACTGGTTCCGGAACAAACAGTTTGACAAGGTATCCCCCCTGCTGGGCCCCGTCAAGATGACGGTCACGCAGATCCAGGCCGGCACGCAGCACAACGTAATACCCGATGTCTGCACCTTTGTGGTGGACATCCGCTCCAACGGTCTGTACACCAACGAGGAACTGCTGGAAATGATCAAGGCCGAAGCCCCCTGCCAGCTGGAGGCCCGCTCCACCCGGCTCTGCGGCTCCTCCATAGCCGAAGACCACCCGCTGGTGCAGCGCGCCCGGGAGCTGGGCATCCCCACCGTGGGGTCGCCCACCCTTTCCAACCAGGCCCTCTGCCGCTTCCCCTCCGTGAAGATAGGGCCCGGAGACTCGGTCCGTTCCCATACGGCCGACGAGTATGTGAACGTGGCCGACATTGAAAAAGCCACCAACATTTATGTACAACTTTTGGATGGACTCAAAGTATGAAAATTTGGGATAAAGGATTTGACAATGCCCCGGAGGTAGACGCCTTTACCGTGGGGAAAGACCGCGAGCTGGACCTGCTGCTGGCCCCTTATGACATAGAGGGAACGCTGGCCCACATTACTATGCTCAAGGAGGTGGGGCTGCTGGCTCCGGAAGAGTACGACCAGCTCAAGCCCGCCCTTCAAAAGCTTCACCAGGAGGCCCTGGAAGGCCGCTTTGAGATTCACGGAGAAGACGTACATTCCGAGGTGGAAGCCCGCCTGGGAGCGCTGGGCAAGAAAGTGCACACCGGCCGTTCCCGCAACGACCAGGTGGCCGTTGACATCAAATTATTCACCCGCGCGCGTATAAGCAGGACGCTGGAGAAAGTCTCCAAGCTCTTTAACCTCTTTATCCAAAGGGCCGATGAACTCAAGGACGTCCTTATGCCTGGCTATACGCATATGCAGGTGGCTATGCCTTCTTCCTTCGGCCTGTGGTTTGGCGCTTATGCCGAAAGCCTCTGCGACGACCTGGTTCAGCTGAAGGCCGCCTGGGAGGTGAACGGACGCAATCCGCTGGGATCGGCGGCGGGGTATGGCTCTTCGGCCCCCCTCAACCGCACGCGTACCACCAATCTGCTGGAATTCGAGAGCCTGGCCTACAACTCCATCTATGCCCAGATGGGCCGCGGCCGCTGCGAACGGATGGTGGCTTTTGCCTATGCCTGCCTGGCCGAAACGGTGGGTAAGTTTGCTACTGACTGCTGTCTGTTCACCAGCCAGAATTTTGGCTTCGTGCACCTGCCGGACGCCTACACCACCGGCTCCAGCATTATGCCGCAGAAGAAGAACCCGGATGTGTTTGAGCTCCTGAGGGCCCACTGCAACCGCCTGCAGGGTATTCCCAACGACATCCGTCTGATTACCGGCAACCTGCCTTCCGGCTATGCCCGCGATATGCAGCTCCTGAAGGAACTGTACCTGCCTCTCTTTGACGAGATGGACAGCTGCCTGGATATTCTCATCTTTGCCCTTCCCGGCATTACCGTTACCAAGGACCTGATGAGCCGACCGCTGTACGAGACCGCTTTCTGCGTAGAGGAAGTGAACCGCCTGGTGGCCTCCGGCGTTCCTTTCCGCGATGCTTACAAACAGGTGGGACAGGCCGTGCAGAACGGCACCTTCCATTACAAAGGAACCCTCAGGCATACGCACGAGGGCTCCGTCAATAATCTGTGTCTGGATAAAATCCAGTTGCGTTTCTCTTCTATCCTGAAAGAGTTTACTCTGCAAAGAGAGAAATAATGTTCAGGATAACCTGGGAAGCCTTTTCCATACTTTCCAGAGGTACGAACTCCATCTTGCCGTGGAAGTTGAGTCCACCGGCAAAAATGTTGGGGCAAGGCAAGCCCTTGAAGGAGAGGTTGGCACCGTCGGTTCCTCCGCGGATGGGCTGAATCTTGGCCTTGACACCAGCCATCTCCATAGCCTTCACAGCCTTGTCAATGATGTGATAGTGGGGTTCTACCTGCTCACGCATATTGTAGTACTGGTCTTTGAGCACCAGTGTGGCGGTGCCTTCTCCGTACTGGGCGTTGATGGCGTCCGTCACCTTCTGCATCATTCCCTTGCGGGCCTCAAACTTGGCGCGGTCGTGGTCACGGATGATGTAGGCAAAGTCTGCCTCCTCTACCGTTCCCTTGAAGGAGATGATGTGGAAGAAGCCTTCGTAGCCCTCGGTGTGCTCCGGACGGGCCAGTGCCGGTAACATAGCGTTGAGCTCCTGGCCAATGAGGATGGCGTTCTTCATCTTGCCCTTGGCATAGCCGGGGTGCACGTTTCGGCCCTGGATATGGATCTTGGCGCTGGCGGCGTTGAAGTTTTCAAACTCCAGTTCTCCTACCTCGCCACCGTCCATTGTGTAGGCAAAGCTGGCACCAAAGCGGGGAACGTCAAACTTGACCACGCCGCGGCCAATTTCCTCATCGGGGGTAAAGCCGATGCAGATTTTGCCGTGCTTGAACTCGGGGTGTTCCACCATATACTGGACGGCGTTCATAATCTCTGCCACACCGGCTTTGTCGTCGGCTCCCAGGAGGGTGGTACCGTCGGTGGTGATGAGGGTCTGGCCCACATAGTGCAGCATTTCGGGGAATTCTTCCGGCTTGAGCTGCAGGCCGGGAACGCCCTTGAGGTCGATGGCCTTGCCGTCGTAGTTTTCAACAATCTGAGGCTTCACATTGGCGCCGCTGGCATCGGGAGCGGTGTCCACGTGGGCAATGAAGCCCACGGCCGGCACTTCCTTACCCAGGTTGGACGGGATGGAAGCCATTACATAGCCATATTCATCCAGGGTTACCTCAACGCCCAGGTCCTTGAGTTCGGCCTCCAGCATTTTGAGCAGGTTCCACTCTTTGGCGGCCGAAGGCTGGGTTTCAGACTCTTCGTTGGACTGGGTATCTACGCTTACGTAGCGCAAAAATCTATTTAACAGCTTTTCCATCTTTCATTGAAGCTAAAATCATATATACAATAATACCGATGAAGGGCACAATGGCCACGGCCTCGCCGTAGTTGGCGGCCCAGTCCGTGAGATAGAGGTCCACATTGGCGAACTTGAGAATGGCGCTCACCACACCCATAAGGGCGCCGCCGGCAATGAAACCGGAAGCGATGAGGGTGCCTTTCTCCATACGGGCGGCATTGACGGCAGCATCCTTGGAGCGGGTGCTCACATACCAGGAAATGGCGCCACCCACCACCAGGGGCAGGTTGAGGTCAATGGGAATGAACATACCCAGGGCAAACGGCAGGGCCGGGACCTTGCAGAAGTTGAGCACCAGGGCAATCACGGCACCAATGCCGTACAGCAGCCAGGGGGCGCCGCCGCCCGAGAACATAGGCTGAATCACAGCGGCCATAGCGTTGGCCTGGGGAGCCACCAGGGCATTGTCTCCGGTGAAACCGTAAGTCTTGTTGAGAACCAGCATCACGCCGCACACGGTAACGGCACTCACGGCCACGCCCAGGAACTTCCAGCCTTCCTGCACCTTAGGGGTGGAGCCCAGCCAGTAACCAATCTTGAGGTCCGTGATGAAGGAGCCCGCCACCGACAGCGCCGTGCAAACCACGCCGCCAATGATGAGGGCAGCCGCCATACCCACATTGCCCTTGAGGCCCACGGCCACCAGGATGAGGGAAGCGATGATGAGGGTCATAAGCGTCATACCGCTCACAGGGTTGGAACCCACAATGGCAATGGCGTTGGCCGCCACGGTGGTAAAGAGGAAGGAGACAATGGCCACGATGACCAGACCCACCAGGGCCTGCCATACGTTATTGACCACGCCGCCAAAGGCAAAGAAGGCGAAGATGCACAGGAGAGCGATGACCACACCAAAGACGATGGTCTTCATAGGGAGGTCTTCCTCCGTGCGGATGGCTTTCTCCGTAAGGGTGCCGGGCTTGCGCTTGAACTCCTTCACGGCCAGGCCGGCCGCGCTCTTGATAACGCCAAAGCTCTTGATGATACCCAGGATGCCGGCGGTGGCAATACCGCCGATACCGATATGGCGGGCATACGTCTTGAAAATCTCTTCCGGTGCCATCTCACCAACGGTGGTGGTGATGCCGGTGCCCATCAGGTCAATGACATCGGCCCCCCAGATGAGGTTCATCAGGGGAATGATGACCAGCCACACCAGCAGCGAGCCGCAGCAGATGATGAAGGAATATTTAAGGCCGATGATATAGCCCAGGCCCAGAACGGCGGCGCCGGTGTTCATCTTGAGCACCAGCTTGGCTTTGTCGGCCAGGGCGGCGCCCCAACCCATCACCGTGGTGGAGATGGTTTCGGCCCAGGTGCCAAAGGTAGCTACGGCAAAATCGTACAGACCGCCAATGAGGCCGGCCGTGATGAGGGTCTTGGCGCTGGAGCCGCCGCCCTCGCCGCTGATGAGCACCTGCGTGGTGGCGGTAGCTTCCGGGAAGGGGTACTTCCCGTGCATTTCCTTGACAAAGTATTTGCGGAAAGGAATGAGGAACAGGATGCCCAGCACGCCGCCCAGCAGCGAGCTCAGCACCATCTGCCAGAACTGCACCTCAACGCCCAGGATGTAGATGGCGGGCAGGGTGAAGATGGCTCCGGCCACCACGGCGCCGGAGCAGCCGCCGATGGACTGGATAATCACGTTCTGGCTCAGGCCCTGCTTGAGGCCCAGGGCGCCGGTGAGACCCACGGCAATAATGGCAATGGGAATGGCTGCTTCAAACACCTGGCCCACCTTGAGGCCCAGATAAGCTGCGGCAGCGCTGAACAGAATCACCATAAGAAGGCCGATGGCTACCGAATACGGGGTGGCTTCGGCAAACTTGGTCTGGGGGTCCAGGATGGGCTTATACTCCTCTCCCGGCTTGAGCTCCCGGTGTGCGTTTTCCGGCAGCTGGACTTGTTTTTTCTCTTCCATATTGTGTCAAGTTCTATTTTCCGGCCAGGTGGCACTCCCAAGCCCAGGCAGACTTGAGGGTTTCTTCAATGGTACGGGTGGCCTTCCAGCCCATTTCCGTTTCGGCCAAGGTGGGATCGGCCCAGATGGCGGTGATGTCTCCGGCACGGCGGGGGGCAAACTTGTAATTGAGTTTGACTCCGTTCACCTTCTCGAAGGCGTTGACCAGCTCCATCACGCTCAGCGGACGGCCGGTGCCCACGTTGAAGACCTCGCAGTCCTGCTTCATCTTGCCTTCCACCATACGGGTAACGGCATACACGTGTGCCTTGGCCAGGTCCACAATGTCAATGAAGTCTCTCTGGCAGGTGCCGTCCGGGGTGGGATAGTCGTTGCCAAAGATGCTCAGGCACTCGCGCTTGCCAATGGCCGTCTGGGTGATATAGGGAACCAGGTTATTGGGAACGCCACGGGGAAGTTCACCAATGAGGGCGCTGGGATGGGCGCCAATGGGGTTGAAGTAGCGGAGGAGGATACCCTTGATCTTGCCGCCGTTGGCTTTGACGGTGTCGTGAAGGATGTCTTCGCACATAGTCTTGGTGTTGCCGTAAGGGGAGGTGGCGGGCTGACGAGGGGTCTTTTCCGTCACGGGAACCACATCGGGCTCTCCATATACGGTGGCCGAAGAAGAGAACAGCACATTGCAGCCACCCTTGTTCTGGGCGGCCTCCAGCACGTTGAGGAAGCTGGTAAGGTTGTTCTTGTAATAGCGGACCGGCTGCTCTACCGACTCACCCACGGCCTTGAAGGCGGCAAAGTGGATAACGGCGTCAATGGGATACTTGGCAAAGAGAGCGTTGGTGGCGGCCATATCGCAGAAATCTACCACTTCCAGAGGAAGGTCCTCGCGGCCGGTGATCTTTTTCACGCCTTCATAGCAGGTGCGGTCGCAGTTGGAGAAATTGTCGGCCACCACTACGTCGTAGCCGGCATTGATGAGTTCTACAGTAACGTGGCTGCCAATGAAACCGGCACCACCGGATACTAGTACGGTCTTTTTCATATCACTTTTTGCGTTTGTTTTGTCTTCTGAGTTCCCGCTCCTGTTCCCTGCGGAGGTATCTTTCAAACCGCGCCCGTTCCTTCTGGGCCTTCTTCTCCAGCTTTTGGAGGGCTTTCAGCTTTCGGGCCCGCTCCTTCTCCAGTTTCTTCTGCTCCTTGGCGGCTTTCTTCTCTGCGTCGCGGCGGTCCAGTTCGGCCCAGCGGGCCTTCCTTTCCTCGTCTTTCTGCTTTCTTATTCTGGCTTTTTCGGCCTCCTTTCGGGCTTTTTCGGCCTGGCGGAGCTCCTTAGGGGTGGGTTCTTTCTTGACTTCGGAGGCGAGGCTGTCTACTGGCGCTTTGGAAAGGCTGTCCAGCGGGGCGGCTGCCAGACTGTCCAGAGGTGCCTTCAGCGTATCCTTGAGCGCAGTCATCGTCGTATCGGCCTGAACGGCCAAAGTGTCTTCCTGCACCTCCTGTGCTTTCAGGGCGGCCAGTTCTTTCTCCATAGCTTCCCTCTGCTCCTTCTCCCGCTGTCTTACCACGGTCAGGGAGTCGCGGATGGCAATGTCCCGGTACACTTTGTTGATATAGCCGGGGAAGTAATCCTCGGTCTGCTGGAACTTGGCGTGCGGACGGGAGAGGTAGGCAATGCGCTCGCTGGGACGCGGCTCCAGCGCCGTCACATCCAGCGGCGACTTGGGCCTTCTCTCCGGCTCCCAACGGAAACCCTTGAGGGTCTTGTCCTCTTCCGGCAGCTGCACCGTGGGGTAGCCGTCGTTTTTGGCATTGTCGTAATAGTACATCCTGGAGAGGGTGTCGTTTACGAAGGTGGCGTAAATCATCTTGGCCTCCACCTTGTTCACCGTGGCCAGGGCGTCGTTCTCTTCCAGATAAAACAGGGAAGAAGCACCGCCCAGGGCGTCAAAACGCGTAAGGGCGTTGGTGGAGTCAAAGTAGGCCACCATCTCGGTTCCGCGAATCTGGTCGTAGGCCTGCGGGGCCTCCTCAATGGTGATGAAGGCATTGGACAGCAGATGGGCCCGCTGCATCTGGCGGTTCTTGATGACCATATAGATGCTGTCGGCCGCATACTGCCGGTTGCCGGAGTTAAAGAAGATAGGGTCTCTATACAGGCGTACCAGGGAATCCAGGTCCGTGTAATAGAGGGAGTCTGCCGCCATCTGCATATCGCGGCGGAAGAGACGCACGTTCTTGGAACCCCAGACGATATTCACTTTGGATGTATCCGGAGGCGGGGGAACTGTATCCACAGGGGCTTTCACAGCGGGTTCCGGCTTTTTGACGGCTGTGGTATCCTCCTGGTCCGGAGGCGCCGCGGCCTCCAACTTTCCCTTCTGATTATTCTTTTGTTCGCGCAGCTTGCGGGCCGCTTCTTCGGCCTGTTTGGCGGGGTCGTTCTTGAGGGCATCGGCCGCTTTCTTGGCGGCTTCTTCGGCGGCTTTCTTGCGATACTCCATCACCGGGTCTCCGGAGATGTCCTTCGTACGCTTCTCAGCGTCTTTCACCCACTCCTCGGGAATGTCGCAGCGCTTGTAGGCACGCGAGAAGAGGATATCGGCCCCCACATAAACGGTATCCACGCGCTCTTTCTCCTCCGTAATGGACATAATGGCGGGGTCCCGGGTCATCCGGATCTGCGAAAGGGAATCCGAGTACTCCATCCGTCCGGCCAGGCCGAAGACATTGCGGGTGGTATCCATAATTTCCACATTGCCCAGCATCTCCACGTCTCCCGCCACGCGGTGATAGTAGAGGGAGTCGCTCCAGATTTCCTGGTCCTGGGTAAGCAGGTGCACCCGGCGGCGGAAGAAGTACAACTCCTTGTTGCGGTCGTACCAGCCGTCGTCGGCGCTTAGCATCTGGTCGTCCTGCCACATATCGGTGCCGTAACCGAAATAGGCGGTGGACAGGTCACTTCTGTACTCCAGGCGGGACGTCTTCATAAACGTGGTGTCCATATACATATTCACCTGGTCGTTGAAGATAAAGAGGTGGGCCTTGGCATCGTAGGTGCCATACAGGCTCTCTATGATCTGTCCGTCCTTGTCCCGCATAGCCGCGCCGTTCTGGAAAATGGCCACCGAGTCTTTGGTGTTGTAGTCCAGATAACGGGTACGGAGGGTGTTGTGGTCGCTGTCTTCCAGCTGCACCAGCTCTCCTCGGAACTTGGCCATATTGTCGTCTACCACGTACTGGAGGGTGGCGCTGGACAGTTTGGTGCGGTCCTGGATAATTTGCACGTTGCCCGTGGCGTCAATGATGTTGGTATTCACGTTCCACAGGGCCGTATCGCAGAGAAGATACGTGTCGTTATGCAAGAATTTGGCGGGACCCACCACTTTTCGGTAGTTCTCGCCATCTTTTTCTATGAGCTGGGCGCTCTGGGCGCTAATCAGGTGGACCTTGTCTTTTTCCTGGACCGGCTCCTGCGGGGGCTCATAAGCCAAAGCCGCCACTGCGAAAAGCAGTAGCAGCACGGGCATCAGCCATTTATGAGTCCCGGAAAAATGCACTATTTACGGGCGTTCCAAGCTTCCCGGGAGAAGTCACACTCGGCAAACAAGGGGTCAATGACAATATAGGTGTTCTTGATCTTGTTGTTCAGGAAGGCATCCACGGCCTCCATCTGCTTCTTCTGCTGAACGGTTTCCAGAATCTGGTTGTAGTCGTTCTCAAAAGTGGCGGTGTGGGCCGGGAGAATCTTGTCCACGCGGATGATCTTGTAAATCAGGTTACCCTGACGGCCCTGGAGGTAGCCTTCGTTATCCTGAGACTCCACGGGCTCGGAAATCTGTCCGGGCTCCAAATCCTTGATGGCGGCATAGTCGGCCGGCTTGAGCTGGTCAATTTCAAAGTAGGAGGAACCGGTGGAAGGGTCTGCCATCTGACCGCCGTTGGTGCGGGTGGGAAGGTCTTCGGAATAGAAGCGGGCAGCCAGGTCAAAAGGAATCTCCTCCTGCTGGATGGCGTTCTTGAGGCTGTCCAGACGGGCGAAGGCCTTTTCGCGGTCTTCCTGCGTATACTGGGGCTTGAGAAGGATGTGACGTGCGTTGAACATATCTCCCTTCTTCTCAATGACTTCAATGATATGGAAGCCGTCGGGGGTTTCCACAATCTGGGAAATGGTGCCGGGCCTCAGGGCCATAGCGGCATCGGAGAAGGCGGGCCAGAAGATGGACTTGGAGGCCATACCCAGTTCTCCGCCGCGGCGGGCGCTGCCCGGATCTTCGGAATAGATGCGGGCCAGGGTGGCAAACTTTTCACCGTTCATAATACGCTCGCGCAGGCTCAGCAGCTTTTCGCGCACGGCGGTAGCGGCTGCAGCACGGTCCGGATAGAGGCAGATCTGGCTAAGCTGGTACTTCACGGGAACCACGGGAAGATCTTCGGGGTCCGTGGCCTTGAGATACTCCTGGACATCGTAAGGGGTTACCTCGGAAATCTTGCTGGCCACCGAGTAACGGGCCTGCTCGGTGAGACTCTGCTCTTCCAGGGTCTTGGTCCACTCCTGACGAAGCTTGTACAGGGGCTTGCCAAAGTATTTTTCCATTTCTTCGTCACCGCCCAGTTGGGTACGGAACCAGTCGATACGCTGGCTCAGGTTGTTCTGGACCATATCCATTCCCACGGTGAGGGAGTCAATGCGGGCCTGCATAAGGAAAATCTTGCTCTCCATCATAGCTTCCAGAATCTCGCAACGGAGGTCACGGTCGCTGGAGCTGCCGGCAGCGCGCTGCTGCTGAACTTCGGCCTCTACATCCGACAGGAGGATGGTCTCTCCGCCTACCACGGCAACGGATTTATCCACAATGCCCTTGTACTTCTGGGCTCCCAGGGGAAGGCAGGCCAGAAACAGTCCTGCCGCAATGACGATGCTATTTTTCATAATCATAGATTACAAACTTGTTGTTCTTGCGGGCGTTCTCCAGCAAGTCTTGGGCCAGACCCTCTTCCAGTGCGTGTTTTCTGGAACTCAGGATAAGATCCCGGATTCTTTCCTCACAATACTCGATAGGGGCGGTCTTGCCGTCCGGAACCATATCCACCACGTAGACCACGTGCAGGTTGCCGGCGTCGTCCGTTACCTCCACGAAGGGGTTCTTGATTCCTGCCACCAGCGTGCGGTAGTCTATCACGGCCTCACGGGCCAGGGCCAGGGCGTCCATCCAGGTTTCCGACAAATCGGCGTACTTAAGCGCCACCGAGGCGGCCAGGCTGTCAGCCTCCACTACCTCAATTTCGTCGTCCGACGACATTTTGGCCTTGATGAGCTTCAGGCTTCGGGCGTCGGCCGGGATGACCATATAACGGGATTTGAGGATGGGGCGCTCCAGACGGAAACGGTCCGGATTATCCCGGTAAAAGATGGCTACCTCGTCCTCGGTGACCAGCGTATCCAGGCGCTGCTGGATGTAAAGCTGCTCGTAGCGGTATTTGATGAGGTTTTTGCGATATTCTTCCAGTTCGGCCTTTACGTCTTTCTCCTGGGCCGAAAGCTGGGCCTCAGCCATATCCATAAGCAGGAGATCCTCTGCCCAGCTCTGAATGAACTGGCGGGCCAGGGAGGTGCTGTCCTCTTCCGAGACGCCGGCGGGGATGTAGCTCTCCAGCTCTGCACGGTGCAGCCGGTGATCTCCCACCTTGGCCACTACCTCGCCTCTGAAAAGCTCGGTGGCCGTCTCCTGCAAGTGGCTCACCGTTTTACACGAAACGGCAGCCAGAAGGACCAGCAGACAGATATAGATCTTCTTTTTAATCATCTTACAAAGATACAAAATTTTCTCTATTCGGTGAGTTTCCGAATCATCTGAACCAGCGCCTTGCGCACTTCAGACGAACCAACCAGCGAGTTGTTGGTAAGGATAGAGAAAGTAACGGCGGGCTTTCCGTTGGCATCCAGGATATAACCCGAATAGCAGAGGGCGCCGGTGATGGAGCCGCTCTTCATACGCACGCGGTCGGCTCCGGGGAAACGGATCATACTCAGCGTTCCCTCTCCGGGCTGCGGAAGCGAAGCCAGGAAGGCGGGGAAAGCCGGGCTCTTCTGGATGGCCTGCAGATAACTCACCATCCACTCCGGAGTAACAAAATTCTGGGAAGACAGGCCGCTGCCGTCGGCAAAACGGATATGGTCCAGGTCCAGGCCCATGTCGCGGAGCACCACGCTCTCGGCCACCAGGCAGCTGTCGTACTCGGCCACTCCCGTAGCCTTCTCGCCCATAGCGCGCAGCATAGCCTCGGCATAGAAATTATCGCTTCTGACGTTGGTCAGACGGGCAATATCGGCCAGACGAGGTCCCTCCGTATAACCCAGCACAACGGGTTTTCCGGCCTTTCCCATTTCTACAAAGTCGGAGCCCTGGATGTAGTCGCCGCGGTTGACGTGGGCATAGCCGCCGGTTACTTCCCAGCCGGTATCCCGGAGGTTTTTCCAGAAGTAGTAGGCGCAGGTAAGGTCTCCATATTTGTTGGACGCGCTTTCAATCTTGGGACGGCGGTCCACTCCAAAGACGCCGCGCATCTCTGCCTTGTGGGAAAAGTCCGTGGTAAACAGGAAGAGGCTGTTGCCGCTGCCGGCGGGACCCGTAACGCCGTAGTTGATGACGTGCAGCCAGGGGGTCTCGGGGTAAATGCGGGTAATGTTGATGGGCTCTCCCTCGCGGGTAGCACTCACCTGCATATCAATGGCGTTCTCGTAAAAGCAGAGGGCGTTGCCGCCGGTACCGTAGTAGGTGCCGGAATCGTTATAATCCCAGGAGGCGTGCTCCAGATCCCCTTCGTAGGCACTTCCGTCTCCAATGATGCGGCCGTGGATGCGCTGGATGCCCTTTTCCCGCAGGAGGGTCTTCCATTTCCAGAAGAGGGCATCGGCCTTGAGGACATAAGCCGTATCGGCCGAACCCAGGGTAGGGTCTCCCCCACCAATGATGTACAGGTCTCCCTTGAGGGTGCCATCGGGCTCAATGGTACCGGTATAGCCCAGCGACGTACGGAAACGGTAATCCGGGCCGAAGGCATGCAGGGCCACGCCGGTGGTCACCAGCTTGCGGTTGGAGGCCGGCGTCAGGCGTATCCCGGCATTATGGCTGGCCAGCGTATTGCCGGCGGCATCTACGGCATAAAAGCCCCAGGCCGAACCTTTCAGAGGTTCCTGACTGGCTTGAAGGTCTACGATCTGCTGGATGGAGTCCTGGGCCAGAACGGCACTGACAGACAGCACCAGCGTGAAAAGGGTACTGAAGAATTTTCGCATATTTGATTAGCCTAACTTACTCGCAGGCACATAATGGTTAAGTCATCGTTGGGATCGGCGCCGTCTCTGTGCTTCTCAATGCACTCGCAGAGGGTTTCCACCACCTGGCGGGCCGAATCGAAGCGGGTATTGCGCAGGATGTCCAGCAGGCGGTCGTCTCCAAACTGCTCGTGCTGGCGGTTTTCGGCCTCGTTGAGACCGTCCGTGTAGATGAGCAGCGGGCGGTTCTTGATGGTATCGATCTCTTCCCCCTGGAACACCAGGCCCGGCAGCACGCCAATAGGGAAGTTGGACTGCATCTGGAGGAAGTCTCCGCCGTTCTCTCCTCCGCCAATCACGGGCGGATTGTGGCCTGCGTTGCAGAAGGAAAGATGACCGGTGGTCAGATCCACCAGGCCCACGAAGAGGGTCACAAACATATCGGTCTGGTTCTCCTCTCCGGAGAGGGCATCGTTCATATGGCGGCAGATATCGGCCGGAAGCAGCTGCTGACCGGCCAGCGTACGGAACAGACGCGTAACCTGGGCCATAAACAGGGAGGCCGGCACACCCTTTCCGCTCACGTCTCCCACGCAGAAGTACAGGGTGTTGTCCGTAAGCAGATAACCGTACAGGTCTCCACCCACTTCCTTGGCCGGGGTCATGGAGGCAAACATATCCAGGCCCTCGCGGTCCGGGAACACGCTGGGCAGCATAGACATCTGGATGCTGGCGGCCACGTTGAGCTCACTCTCCAGCGATGCCTTCTGGGCCGTGGTGGTCTGGAGCTCTTTGATATAGTTCACCAGAGACTGTTGCATATTGCCAAACGACTGGCTCAGCTGGCCAATCTCATCCACGCGGCCAAAGTCCGGCAGCTGCGTCTGGAACTGACCGGAGGCTATGGTTTCGGCCTCGTCGGCCAGGCGCCGCAGCGGCTGCAGTTCCCGCGTGATGATGCGGATGAAGAAGAACAGCATCAGCAGCAGACCCACCGCCACAATGGACAGGGCCGTGGTACGAAGGCGGGTGAAGCCCTGGAAGATATCTCTTTCCGGGCACACGATGGCCATACTCCAGCCGGTAACGCCCAGCGGCTTATAGAACACATAGCAGTGCTCGCCGTTGAGGCGAAGCTCCGTCATGCCTTCCTCTCCCCGCTGCATGGCGTGTCCCAAAGAGGTGAGGGCCGAATCGGCCTTCTCCATGGTGGGCGTGAAGATGGTCTGCTTGAGGAGTTTGTTTTCGTCGGGGTGGACAAAGTAAGTACCGCCCTTACCCACCATGACACTGTAAGAGTTGGGATAGGGCTTGACGGCCGAAATGGTCTGGGACAGCCAGTTGAGCGAAAGGCCGGTGTTAAGGGTTCCCACGTACTCACCCTTGCTGTTGACCAGGGGCTGGCTGTAGGAAGTCACCATCTCCTGATGGCCCGAGGCGGCATCCAGCTCCATGTAAGGCTCTGTCCACGTGGATTTATCCAGGAGCTTGGGCATCAGGTACCAGTCCATATAGAAATACTGGTAGGCGTCCGATCCTCCCTGCGTGGTGCGGAGGGTATCCGCGTCGTATCTGGTATAGGCCGAAAAATACCGCCCGTACTCCTTGAAATAATAGGGCTCAAAAGCAATGGAGCAGGAAGTGAAATCCGGATTGTTGACCAGCATGCTCCGGCTGTATAACAACATGGCTTCCGGATCATCGAGATGGCGGTCTACCAGCCATTCGGTCATTTTGGATGCCACCTCCACCCGGTTGAGAATGCCGGTTACACGAAGGGAGGTCTTGTCCAGGATCTCCGTGGCATGGCTGATGGCCTCCTTACGGACGGCCGTACGGGACTGTACAAACAGGAAGCTCAGGGCTGCCAGGAAAATAACGGCGGCAAACAGTACCACCCACAAACTCACACGGACGGAGAGTTTTTTGCGAACGTATCCTTGTAATTCGTTTTGCATATCCTCTCCTCCTATTGTTCAATCAGTTCTTCGTAAGTGATTTCCCGGCCCAGCATAAAGTTCTCTACCATGAGGTTGCTGGCCAGTTTCACCATATCGGGACGGAGGCGGAACTCCCGCTCTCCGGATTCGCGGTCTACCTGAAGACGGAGTATCTCCTTGAGCATCAGGCGCTGCATGGTACGGTTGGTGGCAATCTGTGCCTCCTCCACGTACTTCATCACAATATCCAGCGCCTCTTCCGGATGTTCGGCCGCCCATTCCCAGCCGCGACGGCTGGCCTCTGCAAAGCGCTTGGCCTCATCTTTATGCTTGTCATAATAAGCACGGGTCATATACAGGCCGTCTTCCTGCACGTTGTAGCCGTGGTCACAGAAACGGTAGACACTCTCTTCGGGGATTTGCATACCGGCCTGCAACAGCTGATAAAACTCGTTATAACTCATGGCCAGGGTAGCGTCCAGCGCTCCCGCCACAAAAAGATTCACATTGGAGGCGAAGCGGATCCACTCGTAATCCAGCTGCTCCTTCACGCTCATACAGATGGCCACCTGTCCAAATCCCACACTCCAGATACCTACGCGGGCTCCCTTCTGGGTGAGAGGGTCCACTCCGCGGGAGCTGGCAATGACCATTCCGTTGTTCATGGAGGTTTGCAGGATGTTCACGATGGGCGTTCCGGAATCAATTACGTCCATGGCCTGGCACAGCTGAAGGGTGGTGGCCTGACACTCTCCGTTGAGTACGCGCGTTATGGCCGGCTGGGCAACGGAAGGGTGTACAATCTCGACATCTAGACCGGCATCTTTGTAGAAGCCCATGTCTTCTGCCACGTAATAACCGGCAAACTGCGCCTGCGCGGTCCATTGTGGCACAAAGGTTATCTTTTGCGCGACAGCAGTGCTGGAGAAAAAGACCGCCGTGAGGAGGATTGCGCACAAGATTTTAGCGTTTGCTTTGTTCATTGGACAATCAGTCTTTGTGGTACACGCAAAGATAACATAATTATTTGAAATAAATCTGTAAGTTACGTATCTTTGTGGCCCTGTGAAACACTTTGTCCGGCATATTCTTACGCTGACCCTGTGGCTCCTGTTTCCGTTGGCGGGGGCAGCCCAGGGAATCCGTTTCCCCATGGAGTTCTGGAAGGCTCCGGCCCCGCAGTCGGACACCGTCCGTATTTTCATTGTAGGAGACGTCCTGAGCCATGGCCGGGTTATGGAAAGTTCGGCACAGTATGGCTACAGCAGTTTCTTCAAATACGTAGAAGAAGATATCCAAGGGGCCGATCTGGCCATCTGCAACATGGAGTTCCCCCTGGCCGGCAAGCCTTACTCCGGTTATCCGGTCTTCTCCGGTCCGGAATCCTTCCCCGAATACCTCTCCGAGGTAGGGTTTGGCGTATTCCTGCTGGGCAACAACCACGTCCTGGACAAGGGATCCGCCGGCCTTAGCCGCACCATTGAGCAAATGGAACTCCGGGGGCTCCGCTACACCGGCGTAGCCGCCAACGAAGCCGCCGACACCCTCCTCAACCCCCTCTTCGTGAACGTGAAAGGCCTCAAACTGGCCATCGTGAACTTCACCTATGGCACCAACCAGGGAGCTTCGGCCCGCTGGCCCAAGGTGCAGAGAATGAACAAAGCTTCCCTGGCACCCATCATGGCCCGTGCGCGGGAGAACGCCGATATCGTTTTGGTATGCCCCCACTGGGGTGTAGAATATGCCCTCACCCACAACGCCGAGCAGGAAGAAATGGCCCGCTGGCTCATCCAGCAGGGCGCCCATGTGATTGTGGGCTCCCATCCGCACGTGGTGCAGGACATGGAGTCTATCAACGGGGTCCCCGTTTACTACTCCCTGGGCAACGCCCTTTCCAACCAGAACGACCTCCCGGCCCGCCTGGAAGGGGTTGTCACCCTCAATTTCTTCACCCGCCTGGGAGAACGCCCGCACCTGGCTTCGGCCCGTTTCAAATATCTCTGGTGCACCAAGCCGGGCATGATTGAAGACTCTTACGCCGCTGTTCCGGTGACCCTCCCCGCCTCCTACTGGCGAGATCCCGCCGACTACCAGACCATGCAGGCCACCTACAACCAATACGCACAAAAAAACCGCCGCTAAGCATAGCGCCGGAAGACAGAGACCCCTGTACGTCTGACCACTCAGCGCACAGGGGCCTTCTTAATTACAGGTCCTTCCTAAGATATAAAATGGACTTACTCAAATCGAGGATGAGAGTAAGATGTTGCCAGATGCCATTTCCTATGACGGCAATATAATCTTCGCTTGCCATGGCTCCGGCATTGTCTGTACTGTATCGAGCCTTGCCTTGGGAGAGCAGGATGTTACCTGCCGTCACTTTGTCAATACCGAACTCGTAACCGGCTGATTCTCCACCTACGCCACCGTGCTCATAGTGGAAACGGACTTTGTCTTCAATCTTGTCCAACCCATATTTGATGGCCGCTTTGCTGGTAAATTCGAGACCCTGGCCCGACCCGGTATCCAGTAACGCCTTGCCAGAAATGACCTTGCCCGGAGAAACGGTAACCTCAATGGGGATGAGGATTTGCCCCGGATGGTTCGGACTGGTCTGTATCGGAATGCGAGTGAAGCCCTCTGTCTGGGCCGACGTAACCTTATCTGACTGCGTTAGCTTACGATTCTTGTAATCCATGGTGATGACTTTCCCCTTCAGGTCCCTGAGGCCAAAAATGCCGTCAGTAGCACCCCCAAGGATGGCGCGCAGGTCAATAACAGGCACCATCTGGGGAGCGTATTGTTTTCCGCCCATTGAGATGCTGACTCCAGAGAAAACAATCGTTGTTTTCCTGGCTTCATTTCCTGCACCACGTACCATGGCTTTACCCATCTGTGGATACTTGATACCGCTTTTAGCAAGCCATGTACTATCCAAATACACATCGGCGGAACCTGTATCGAAAACCAGATGCGCAGGCTTCCCATTAACGTCCGCTTTCAGGTAAATGTGATTGGAAATAAACTCGATGTCGTACTCCTGGGCATACAAGAAAGTGCCCATAAGCAGAACGATGAAAGTAGATAACAATTGTTTCATGTGTTAAAAGTTCGTTTTATAGACCAAAGATAGCACTATTTTTACCTACTCCACACCCGCGCACAAAAAAACCGCCGCTAAGCATAGCGCCGGAAACATATAGTGAGTTTAAGTATTGACGGTTCCAGTAGTGACGGAGCGTAGCGACCCAGGGGGTTTGGGGGATTAGGCCCCCAATGAGTCTTAAGACTCTTTGCTACAAAACCGGCTTTGCTGGTTTTGTAGCGGGAGTGGGTCACGATCCCATAAATTCAGCGGATTGATTTACGACGCATGTTTAACCGCCGTACCTATCTGCCGTGTGTTTTTCCGCCGAGATTAACTGCCGCAAAAGACTCCGTTTCCTTATAGGTAGAGATAAACAATTCAACAGCTAGACAAACGCTTTTGCTTCTATGATAAAATAACGTCCCCCGATTTTAGGGTGAACGCCATGTCTTATTTGTAGTGACCGAAGGCTGAGAGTACCAGGACCTCAATCACATCATCGTATATCTTGTATACAAGCCGGTGCTCCTGAGTAATTCTTCTGGAATAAACCGTTCCATCATAACCCTTGAGTTGTTCCACTTGCCCAGTTCCGGTTCTGGGATGCTCTTTTAGTTCATCCAGTAACTTTGCAAGTTTAGAGAGGGCTTGTGGTGCTTTCTTTTGGAGCAATTTCAAGTCCTTCTTTGCGTCTTCTGAAAATACGATGCTATACATATTACCCCTCGCTAATCATCCTCTCCAGGAAAGCTTCCGAACTCTCGTTCTCGTGCATCCGATGTACCTTACCAGCTTCATAATCAGCAATTCCTTGACGAATCTTTGCGTCAAGAGTAGCCTGATCAATGAGCGTATCCTGTTCCTTGATGGGGACAAGGCGATAGCTGCCGTGAGACCTTGAGACTATCACGACATCGTTTACGCGGGCCAAATCAAAGTATTTTCTCTGGTTGGCCCTGAATTCTCTACTGCTTACAACGACCATAATTCAATTCCTTTAGCTCTGCAAAGATATGTATTATTTCATAAAGTACCAAATTGGTACACATTATCTCGCTTTAAACCCTTACCTACAGGGAGAGAGCCCGACCTTGGTACCATTCTAACCTGTATAGTACTTCCGTTTTTTAGACAGGTACCGTCCTGTTGTTAGTTAATGTAAAGCAGCCGACCGTAGGTAGAGCTTGCTTGGTATCTGTCGGTGATTCCCTGATAAAGCGCCGCGCCGTTTTCCTCCGGCTGGATCTAAATTTACGAAAAATCTTTTTTATTTTTGCACATAATAATTGTACGATGGAAGCAAAAATCGTTGACCTTCAAGAATGGGTATCTTTTGGCGGAGGAGGTTTCGGGGAATCCTACTACAACAAGACAGACGACTCCGTAATCCTTAAGTTGAATAAACCCGGCATTTCTGCCAGCAAGGCGGAGGAGGAGTTTCTACGCTCCAAGGCAGTCTTTCAAATGGGGATTCCATCGGCCGAACCTTATGAGTTTGTAACGGACGGGCAGCGTTACGGCATGACTGTCCAGCGGATTCAAGGCAAGGAGTCGTTCGGAAGGATCATTGCCGACCATCCCGAACGGCTGGAGGAACTGGCCGGCGTTACGGCAGAATATGCCAAGGCGCTTCACTCCATTCCATGCAATACGGAATCTTTTGACAATCTTGCCTTGCGTACCCGGGAAATGATTATGGAGAACAAGGTGATTCCGGACAATGTCAAGGCAAGGCTGGCAGGCTATCTTGACGAATTGGAGCCTGCAACCACCTGCCTGCACGGAGACCTTAATCCCTGCAATATCATTACAGCGCAGGGCAAGGTGTACTGGATAGATTTGGGCGATTTCGGCTACGGCAATCCCCTGCTGGATTTCAACATTCTCTCCCACATGAGCGGGTACGGTCCCAATCCCATGATCAAGCACCTATTCCACATGGACAGAAAGATGCTTGCGCGTTTTTATCAGGCCATGGGAAAGCAGTACTTCGGTCCTGTCTGGGATACGCCGGAGCATAGGGAGAAGATGCATCGCATCGATCAGATTATGGCAGGAAAGGCCATCTGTATGTGGCCCCAGGCCTACCATATCAATCTGCCTTACCTTCAGGGAAAGAAACTCCTGACCGCCATCAACCTCTTTATCGGAGACCGGATGTAAACAAAAAAACCGCCGCTAAGCATAGCGCCGGAAGCATATAGTGAGTTTAAGTATTGACGGTTCGAGTAGTGACGGAGCGTAGCGACCCAGGGGGTTTGGGGGATTAGGCCCCCAATGAGTCTTAAGACTCTTTGCTACAAAACCGGCTTTGCTGGTTTTGTAGCGGGAGTGGGTCACGATCCCACGACCTCCGGATTATGAATCCGACGCTCTAACCAGCTGAGCTACCCCGCCATTAATACAGGGGGCGCTGCCCCCTCATACACCCCTGCGGCCTTTTCTCCCTCTACGATTTTTTGTACCAAAAAATCCCGGGTACGGCCGGGCGCCTGCAGGCGCCGATGTGTTGAGATAGAAGGACTCGAACCCTCACTGACAGAGCCAGAATCTGTAGTGCTACCATTACACCATATCTCAATGATAGTCCCGAAAACGGGACTGCAAATGTACGACTTTTTTCTGAATCCGCAAGTACTTAACTAAAAAACTTGCAAATTATTCTTCAAAGACGTATCCGGCACCACGGGTGACCAGAGCCTCACCGTAAGGACCCAACTTGCGGCGGATGCGGGTAACGGCGGCATCTACCGTGCGGGAAG